>Ga0164293_10000952_pt1 | contig 24200 bp, 30 predicted proteins | sample GEODES118metaG_FD_111487 | JGI IMG/M metagenome (GOLD analysis project Ga0164293, IMG submission 111487) | Eutrophic lake water microbial communities from Lake Mendota, Wisconsin, USA - GEODES118 metaG | ecosystem: Environmental > Aquatic > Freshwater > Lake | place: USA: Lake Mendota...
ATTAGGGATATCTTACAATTTATTTGACGGTGAAGAACTTTTAGAAGGTTCAATAAAACAAATAAGGCAACACGTTGATTACGTAAGTGTTGTGTACCAAACAACATCAAACTTTGGTAATCCATGTAACAAAGAATTAATACCTCTTTTAGAAAGATTAAAATCGGAGGGTTTAATAAATGAGTTATTTGAATACTCACCTAAAGTTAATAAAGGTGGTCATTTCAACGAAATCCAAAAAAGAAATATTGGACTGGCTTTATCTCAAGGAGCTGGGTGTACACATCATATGTCAATGGATTCTGACGAATACTATTTAAGTTCAGAATTTAAAAATCTTAAAAAAATTATAATAGAAGGCGATTATGACTCATCTTATTGTCAAATGCAGACTTATTATAAATCTTGGGAATACTCTTTGGACCCCCCTGAAACTTACTATGTTTCTTTAATTTTTAAAATAAAAAACGACTCCAATTTTGTTTTAATGGCACCATCACCTGTTTTAGTTGACCCGACAAGAAGACTGGCACCAAGTGTAAACGGAATTGTTTTAGAAAGAAAAGATATTCAAATGCATCACGGTTCTTATATTAGAGATAACATAAGAACTAAATTAACTAATAGTTCAGCTTCTGTTAATTTTACAAATGATATCGATAGAATTGTGAATCACTATAATAATTGGAAATTTCCTGAAAAAGCTTTATGGGGCGGTGCTCCTAGTGTTTTTTATAATTTAAAAAAAAATAAAAATATATGGAATTAAATGAAATAATGGTTAAATACGGTACTGATAAACAAAAAGATGTACACAATTATGTACAATTTTATCAGGAATACTTTGAGCCTATAAAAAATAAAAATTTAAAAATATTAGAAATAGGTATTTATCGCCCACCATTAGGTAGCCCAAACTCTGTTGGTGCGTCATTAAAAACATGGAGAGATTACTTTAATGAATCCAAAATATATGGAGTTGACTTGGATTCTTTTACAGATGTTGATGATGATAAAATTAAAACTATAATGGCAAACCAAGAATTAAGGTATAAAGATAATAACGTTAACGGTCTTAACGATGTGGTAAACAATTTTGGTTCTGATTTTGATATTATAATTGAGGATGGTGGCCATACTATGTTACAACAACAAGTTACACTTGGTTTTATGTTTAAAAATTTAAAAAGTGGCGGTCTATTTGTTATAGAAGATTTACATACATCTTATTTTGCTCCATTTGCTTACAACAAAACAAACACAAAAAATACAACATTAAATATGTTACAAGAGTATATAAACCATAAAGTTATTAATAGTGATTTTATTACTGAAGAAGAAAAAGAATATTTACTATCTAACATAAAAGAAATGAAAATGTATAAAGGGAATCATTCTGAAATTGTTTTTATTGTTAAAAAGTGAAAAATTGTTTTATAATATCTTTTTATCTCCCAACAAAAGACAGTGTAAAAATTTTAGAAGATATGTTAATAAAATTATCTTCTAATTTTAAAAACCCTACTTTTATTATAGGATTTAATCCATCACCTTTTATAACAGAAGCCATCCAATTAATTAAAAGTCGTAATGAATTTGAAATTTTGTACGGCGTTGTGGATGATTATTTATCTTGTGATTCAGATGCTTCTGGTTTTCAAAAAGCCTTAAAAATTTTAAAAAATAGTCATAAAAAATATGATTTATATTGGTTCTTGCATAGTAAAGCTATAACCTCCAATAGACATCATGAAAGGGAGTATATGTTAAATGATTTTATTGAAAATAAAGAAAAAATAGAATCGTTATTTAATGAAAATAATTTTATAGGTTCTTATGGTGATATGCTTATACAACTAGGTACTTTAAAAAAAGGGTACAAATTTACGACACCAACAACAAGTGGTAATTATTTAGATAAATTTTATAATTTTAAAGTAAAAATACCTTTTGAATATTTTTACGCTAAAACTTTTTTTGTTATAAAAGGTCTTATTGTAAATGAATTCATTACAAAATGTAACGAATCATTTTTTAATGATTATTTAAACATTTATGGTGAAAAAAATACTGATAGATATTTTTTTGAACGTGATTTTATTCGTTTAGTGGATAAAATGGGTTATGTAGTTTTAGGTAGAGTTGTATCTAACGGTATAAGTGATAATAGATGGGGTAATATAAGTACTGAAGAATCTAATAAAAGATACTTGGAAGAAATGGGTTTATGGTTAGAAGTAAACCAACTAGATTTAGATAAAGAAAATATAATTAAAATATTAAAAGAATGGCAAAGACTGTAATTACGGTAACCGGTATAAGACCTGACTTTATTAGAATGTCAGAAATTTTTAAAAAATTAGATGAAAATTTTAATCACATACTAATTCACACAGGACAACATTTTGATAAATTACTATCTGATGTTTTTTTTGATGAATTAGAAATACGTAAACCTAACTATAATCTAGAAATAGGTGGTTTGGGGAAAGAACATTTCCACCAAACGGCTGACTTATCAGTAAAATTGATAGAATTAATCCGAAAAGAAAATTTAAACCCAAACATAATATTATTTTTAGGTGACTCCAATTCTGTAACATCTGCTGTCCCATTAAAAAAAGAAGGTTATAAAATTGGTCATATTGAGGCAGGTATGCGTTCATATGATAAAAGAATGTTGGAAGAAATTAATAGAACTGTTTGTGATCATTGTAGTGATTATTTATTTGTTTATCATGAAAACTACAAACAAAAAGCGATTAAAGAAAATATTGATGCAGAGTCTGTTTTTGTGGTTGGTAATACTATCCTAGAAGTGGCGAAAAAATTTAAACCGATTGAACCTAAAAAAAATGATAGAATTATTTTAGATATTCATAGACCAGAAAATTTTAAATACAAGGAAAGATTAAAAAATATCTTAGAATATGCGAACAATATGGGTACAAAGTTTCAATTACCGGTTTTTATGTTAGGTTTTAAAAGAACTTTAAATAGTATAAAAGATTTTGGTATAGACATGTCAAAATATAATCATATAACTGAAGTCGAATTATTACCTTTTAAATCATACCTTTACCAAGCCTACAACTCCAAATTTATTATATCAGATTCTGGTACCGCACAAGAAGAACCTGCTATATTAGAAACACCAGTAATTGTACCTCGTGATTATACAGAACGTCCTGAATCTGTCGAAAACAATTGTTCTTTCATGATCAACGTCAACAAAATAGATGATATAAGCTGGTCTTATTCAGAAAATTGGTTATTATTAAATTCAGAAAAAAGAGATATTAATTGGTTAGGTGACGGTAATACCTCTGAAAAAATAATTAACATTTTAAAAGAAAAACTATGATTTCCATAGTAACGGCATATCATAATAGAAAAGATTTATTTATTAATACTTTAAAAACAATTAATAAATTTAAAGGTAATAATAAAATTGAGGTTATTGCTGTAGATGATTGTTCTTCCGAAGAACATAGAATTGAAGATTTAACAGTTACATTTCCTTTTTTAAAGGTAATTAGGGTAGAAAAAGAAAATAAATGGTATGTAAACCCTTGTGCTGTCTTTAATATGGGTTTTAAAGAAGTTAAAGGTGATGTTATAATAATACAAAATCCAGAGTGTATACATATTGGTGACTTAATAGAAAAAGCTTCAAAAATAGGTGAAAACGAATATTTCAGTTTTGGTTGTTATTCTATCAATCAAGAAAAAACTAATTTATTAAAAAATTCCTTAGAAAAAGATTTTGAATTAGAAACACTTTTAAATGTAATAGAACCGAATTATGAACCCGTAACCCATGATGGTGATAACGGTTGGTATAACCACTCTATTATAAGACCTGTTGGTTATCATTTTTGTTCAGCCATAACTAAAAAAAATATTGACGATTTAGGTGGATTTGATGAACGATTTGCACACGGTATCGCTTTTGACGATAATGAAATATTGGTTAGAATACAAAAAAAAGGTTTAAATGTTAAAATTATAAACAACCCATTTGTAGTACATCAATGGCATTATTCAAGTCATAATTACGAACATTTAAACGTACACGAATTAATAGATAAAAATAGAAAACTATTAGAAATAATTAGACAAGAACCTAGTTGGCAGTCTAACAAATAAATAATAAATAAAAATGAAAATATTTGATTGTTTTAAATTTTTTAATGAATTAGAATTATTAGAACTTAGACTTATGGAACTCTACGATACAGTAGATTATTTCGTATTAGTTGAAGCTGATAAAACACATACTGGTAAACCTAAAAATTATATCTTTGAAGATAATAAAGATAAATTTGAAAAATATATAAATAAAATCATCCATATCAAAATAGATGACATGCCACCATATTCACAAAATGATATATGGACAGCTGAAAACTTCCAAAGAAATTGTATAATGAGAGGTCTTGTGGATTACGCTAATACAGGTGATAAAATAATAGTTTCAGATATAGATGAAATACCCAACACTGATTTAATAAAGGCAAACATAGAGAACCCAAATTGGGTAACTTTTAGACAAAAACTTTATTACTACTATGTTAATTGTGAACAAAATTGTCACTGGGATGGTCCTATAATGGCGAACTACGGTACTTTTAGACAACCACAACAACTTAGAAATGCGGCCAGAGGTGGTTTTAACGCACAAAATAATGGTGGTTGGCATTATAGTTTTATGGGTGGACCTGAACGTGTTAGGTTAAAAGTGGAAAGTATAGCGGAATCACATTACATTATTGATAATGTGGGTTCAGTTGATGAGATAAAAGAAAAAATGGAATCACAAAAAGATTTGTGGAATCGTACCGAAAATTATGCACAAAAAAAGATTGTAGATATATCAAATAATAAACCTAAGATGTTAGATAAATTTTTAGAAAAACATCCTGATTTTTTTTATAAAAAATAATAAATGAAAAAAAATATTGAAATAGTATCATTAATATTTAAATCAGTTGATTATTTAAATTTAATATATAATGAACTAAAAAGTGATAAATGTAAAATAGAGGGTTGGGATGTCGGTGTTCGTATTGTCGCTAATGATGCTACACCAGAAGTTTTAAATCGTTTAAAAGAATTAGACATTCCTTATACAATTTACAACGACCCAAAACCAAATGATTATTATTTAAATAGGGTTTATCGTTGTTGGAATCACGCCGGTGTAACTAGTGAATATAATAACATTTGTTTTGTAAATTCAGATATGGTTTTTAGTAAAGATTGGTTGTCTAATTTATTAAAACATCATGACGGCATAAACATACCGACATCAAGATTGGTGGAAAGTGGTAAAATGAGGAGTGGTACACACGGTGTTTCTTTTAATTGTGGTAGGTCACCTAAACAAATAGATTTTGAGTTGTGGGAAAAATATTCCGAACATATTAAAAAAAATGAAACACACAGTAATGGTTTATATATGCCATGTGTATTAACAAAAAGTAGATTCATTGAAAGTGGTTTATATCCAGAAGGTAACATCTATAGAGATGGTATAGGTACTTTACACCCTAGTGGTGTAATACAAAGTGGTGATGATTGGTATTTTAGAAAATTAGAATCGGAATATGGAATGAAACACATAACAGTATTTGATTCATTGGTGTACCATATACAGGAGGGTGAAAAAGATTCTTAATATGAAAAAACAAACAACTATGCCAGAATTTCTTGATTTAGTTAAGGAATATTTTAATGATGGTGATATTAAAACAATATTTGAAATTGGCGCTTTGGATGGGAAGGACTCCCTTTTCTTTAAAAGTGTATACCCAGAGGCAAATATTTACTGTTTTGAAGGTCTGCCGGAAAATTATGAAACATATCATAATGGATTATTAAACATTAATCATATTAACATGGTTTTAACAGATTATAATGGTGTTATTGATTTCCATAAAAAAAGAATAAATGGTATTCACAGCATTTTTAATAGAGGTGATGATTATGGAACTAAAATACTTAAAAATTTAAGTTGTTCTAGGGTAGATACTATTTGTGAAAAATTAAAAATTATAAGTATTGATATGGTTAAAATCGATGTTGAGGGTGCGACACATCAAGTCCTATCCGGTTTTGGTGATATGTTAAAAAATACAAAAATAATGCACATTGAGACGGAGACCTACCCATTTTTTAAAGGACAAAAACTTCACGATGAAGTGGTAAAATTTCTAACAGATAATAATTTTACAATGATTGAAATATCTGGTGTTGATATAACACATAACGGTAAACAGTTTGATTCTGTTTGGGTGAATAATAAATTTTTAAAAAATAAAACTAAATGAAAGTAAATGATTTACACTTACTAGAAAAAATGAAAAATATAATTTTTCACGATGGTGATATTAGACCAGTATGGGTTGGACCGGGATTAGGTGAAACTGATGTACGAGAACATAAAAATTATAGTAAATGGGCTAATGAACATTGGGGTTTATATCGAGCTTTTTTAAATGAAGTAAAGGATAATTCAGAAATATTAGATTTGGGTTGTGGTGTTGGGTTTTGTACAATTAATTTATCGGACAGATTCAAAAAAAGTAGAATATATGGTTATGATATAGATGAAAAATCAGTAGATTTCGCGGTGGAATATAATATAAATGATAATGTTAAATATATTTGTGGGGATATATTAGTTAATAAATTACTACCCTCAGATTATATTTTTTTAGTTGAGACATTGGAACATATTAAACACGAATATCACTATAGATTAATTGATAATTGTTTAGATTCATTAAATGAAAATGGTTTACTATTTATTAGTACACCTAATGAACAGGCATTTAGTGATGCAGATAGAGGTCATGTTGGTACCCTAACCAATAAATTTTTTGAAGAATTTAAAGTTAAATATGAAAAAAATATTATATCAATAGAATATTATGATAATACTAAACTATTAGATGTTGATGTTAAAAATTATACTAACACAATAAACGGTAGCCACTTTAAAATAATACTTAAAAAATGAAAAAGGGTTGGTTAGTTAATGATACATTAACATGTATCCCAGGTACAAAAACATTTTGGCACGATTTGTTAGAAAATGTACCAGGACTTGTTGATAAAACAGATGGTAATACATCATTTAATATTTTACCGCATAAAATAGTTGAATACGCTAATATCGAAGGTGTACCAGATTATATAATAAGAAATGCGTCATTTTTTAGTAAAATAAATCTAACAGTACCTACAATAAGTTTATTACAAGACTTAGGTCATGGTCGTATAGATGTGTGTAATTCATCAACAGTAGTTGTTTTTAATTCACCGTACACTAAAGCCAATTATAGAAACATTCAAGCACCTACAGAAATAATACCTTTAGGTGTTGATTTTGATTTTTTTAAATCGGATAAAAGTTATAAAGAAGAACTCGGTATAATGGAGGACTCTATACTTTTTATAGGTTCTTCGGATTTCCACCCTAAAGGTTTTGATAAGGTTTTACATTTGATAGAAAACAGTAATTATAATTTTTGTTTAGTAATGAAAGATGAGTTTCAAATAAATCACCCTAGGGTTAAAGTATTTAATAAAGTTTCACATGACAAGTTATTAAAAATTATTAATTCTTGTGCATTACTTATATGTACCTCTGTAGTAGAAACTCAACACCTTGCCGGACTAGAAGCTGCGGCTTGTAATATACCTTTGGTTACTACAAATGTGGGTGTTTATTATGATAAAGAAGATGCCGAATGGGGTCTTAAAGTTTTAGACGGTAATTTTAAACCCAAAATAGATTACGTTTTAAATAACAGAGATAAATTCTCACCAAGAGAGTATTTTTTAAATCTTGGTTATGATAAAAAAAATTGTATGAAAAAATGGAGAGAATTAGTAGAAAAAATTTAAATTTTTCCTGTTTTGTTATTGGTACTACAATACCAGAACGTGAAGAAAATATGATAAAAACTTTATCTAGTATAGATAAGGAAAATTTTCCTTTCATTATAAAATATCTATCAATTGACGACTTTGGTCAAGGTCTTTCAGACAATATTAAAAACTATGTAGAATCTAACGGTTGGGTCGTACTAATAGAACCAAAAGGTGGTATGGTAAAAAATCAATTAAAGGCTTTAAATAAAATAGATTCAGAATGGGTTTTGTATTGTGAAGACGATGTCATAGTAGAAAAACTACCAAATTTAGAACAAATAGATGATTTATTAAATAAAAACCATAAGGTTGGTATTATATCTTTGACTGGTGGAGGTTATAACGACAATATAAATCAATCTAAAATTTTAAATAACATTAAAAAAGATTTTATAAAAGTAGGTGATGATGAGATTTTTTGGTTTAGAGACACGTCACTTTCTAACGCTTGGTTTTTTGAATTCCCAAGTATGTTTGTTAAAACTAAAATTTTTAAAGATTGTATCAACACTTCATTAAATAAATTTAGATCGATTCAAATCGAACAATCTTATACTAAAAGTTATTTCCATTTAAATTATCACATTGAATATGATAGGTATACATGGGTTAGAGATTTTAATAATTATTTAGATTATAATGAAAATGTTAAATCTCTATTGGATAGAATATGTAATAAATTAGTTTACATTAAACATAATAGAAACAACTATTCACCTTCTGTAGGTAGTGGTTATATTGTATAATAATATGAATAAATTAGGATATGCTGGATTTAAATTTAATCATTCAGATTTCATAACTGAATTGGTTAAACAACTTAATTGTGAAAGTTATTTGGAATTAGGTGTTTACGATGGAGTAACCCTATCTAAGGTTAAATCACACGTTAATCGTTTAATATCGGTAGATATTAAAGATTTAAGAAAAGAAAAAATAGGTGAATTTCATTTAACAACTACGGATAATTTTTTTAAAGAATTTAATGATAAAATAGATTTTATCTTTATTGATGCTGACCATAGTTTTGAATCGGTTAAAAAAGATTTTAAAAATTCAATAAAAATTTTATCACCTTTAGGTATGGTAGTATTACATGATACAGATCCTATAGAAGAAAAATATTTAAGTAGCGGTTACTGTGGTGACTCATACAAAATGGATGGTTGGATAAGAGAAAATTATCCGGATTTAGATGTAATGACTTTACCAATAACTGAAGCGGGATTAACTTTAGTTAAAAGAAAATTAGATAATAGAGTAAATAATTTTATTAAAAATGACTAAAAAAAGAGTATTAGTATGTGGTGGAGCCGGTTATATAGGTGGTCTCACTTGTGATATTTTAATTAGAGAGGGTTTTGATGTTACCGTCTATGATAATTTACTATATGAAAACAGGTATTTAAAAGAAATACCTTTTGTATATGGTGACATTAGAGATACTGAAAAATTATATAAGATATCAAAAGATTTTGATGTTATAGTTTTAATGGCAGCTTTAGTTGGTGACCCAGCATGTAGTGTAGATTATAAACTTACAGAAGAAATAAATTACAAAGCGATTAAGGATTTTTGTGAAGTAGTATCACCAAGTAAACATTTAGTGTTTATGTCAACATGTTCTGTTTATGGAGCTCAAGACGGTTTATTAAATGAAGAAAGTTTGACAAACCCACTATCTTCTTATGCATCAACAAAATTACAGGCGGAAAAACATGTATTAAAATTAGGTGGTACCGTTTTTAGGTTAGGTACAGTTTTTGGTTTAGGTGACACACATTCACGTTTAAGAATGGATTTAGTGGTTAATGTTTTAACTATGAAAGCCATTAAAGATGGTGAAGTTACAATTAACGGTGGGGAACAATGGAGACCTATTATAGCTGTTAAAGATATCGCCGAATATGTAACAGAAGCGTGTAAAGAAGAGTATGAAGGTATTTACGTACTTTCTAAAGAAAATGTTGTAATTCGTGAATTGGGTGAAAAAATAGCTGAATTAATACCTAATACTAAAATTAACTATACAGAAATTTCGTTCCAAGACGCAAGAAATTATAAAGTCGATAATGTTAAATCTTTAAACACTTTTAAATATAAAGCTAAAGTAACAGTAGAGGAAGAAGTTTCTAGAATGATGACAATGTTTAAAGAAGGTCGTGTTTTAAATCCTGAAGATAAAATTTATCATAACGGAGCCTTTTTAAAAAATAAGAAAGAAAAAAACGAATTAGTTTAATGAATACAAAAGTTTTAAACGGTGGTGTAGCCGTAGATGACAGAGGTTCTGTCAGATTTGTTAACGACTTTAATTTTGAAGGAGTTAAAAGATTCTACCAAGTAGAAAATCATAGAAGTGGTTTTATTAGAGCTTGGCATGGACACAAAAAAGAAGGTAAATATGTTTATGTCGTAAGTGGTTCTGCTTTAATAGGTGTTGTTAACATGGAAACTGGAGAGGTTTCTAAGTTTGTCTTAAGTGATAAATCACCTAAAATATTATGGATTCCACCAGGAAATTATAACGGTTTTAAATCGTTAGAAGAAAATACAAAAATTTTATTCTTTTCAACAACAACACTGGAAGAAAGTTTAGGTGATGATATTAGAGAAGAACATAACAAATGGAATATTTGGGAAGAAAATTATAGGTAATATGAAAATATATGTTTTAGGTTCTAAAGGAATGTTAGGTCGATATGTTTCGACTTATTTAAATGACTATTATGATGTAGTTAATTTATCTAGAAATGAAGTAGACGCGTCAAAAATACGTGAGGAAGAATTACAGGCCAAATTACATAATTTGGGGTTGAAAAAAGATGATATAGTTATTAACTGTATTGGTACGATTAAACCTATGGTAGATGCTTTAGGTGATTTAAACGCGATACAAGTTAATTCCGTATTTCCAAGAATTTTAGCTAATGTTTGTGAAAAAATGGAAGTAAAAATGATTCACCCAACAACCGACTGTGTATTTACGGGTGAAAAAGGTTCTTATAAAGAATCGGATAAACACGACATATCAGATGTTTACGGTAGAACCAAATCTTTAGGGGAACCAAGTAATTGTACTGTTGTTAGGACCTCTATTATCGGGGAAGAAATTGGTCAAGGAAGATCATTGGTAGAATGGGTTAAATCGAATAAAAATAATTCTGTATTTGGATTCACCAACCATTATTGGAACGGTGTTACATGTTTAGAATTCGCTAAAGTTTGTAGAAAAATTATTGATAATAATTTATATTGGAAAGGTGTTAAACATGTATTTTCGAACCCAGTTAATAAATTAGAATTGGTTGAAATGATAAGTGATGTCTACGGTTTAAATATAACGGTAAACCCAAAAGAAACTGTAGACATGTGTGATAGAACATTATCTTCCGAAACAGAATTTTATAAAAATTTACAAATACCTTATTTAAAAGAACAAATAATTGAAATGAAAAGTTTTTCACAAAAATTATACAATGACTAAGAGAAGAAACAAAAAACTTTCTGATGAAGAGATTTTAGATGTTAATAATTTTATTAATCGAAAACAATCTGAAGAGGAAAAAATTTTTAACCATATAAAAATTGATATTAAGCCTAAAACAGAAAATCAAAAAAAGTTAGTCGAATCAATTAAAAATAATGAAATTATAATAGCTTCAGGGTTACCAGGAACAGGAAAAACATTTTTAGCTTGTGCTGAAGCTTTAAAATTAATAAAAAACCCACAATCACCGTATCAAAAAGTTATTTTAGTTAAATCTGTAACTACTTTAAAAGATGAAGATATTGGATTTTTAAAAGGTACAATGGAAGAAAAAATGGAACCCTTTATGGATTCTTTCTTAGACAACTTTAATAAAATTATCGGTGAATCATCAACTACAAAACTAAGGGATTTAGGATTTATTCAAATTAAACCGATTGCTTATGTTCGTGGTAGAAGTATTGATAAATCAGTTATTATCATAGATGAGGCACAAAACGTTAGTTTAGATAACATGAGAACTCTTATGACTCGTATTGGTGAAAATTCTAAATTAATAATATTAGGTGATGTTAAACAAAAAGATATTCGTAATAAAAAAGAAAGTTCTCTTGAGGTAGTAATTGAACGATTTAAAGGTAAAACTGGTTTTGGTACTGTAGAACTTAGAAATGAAGAGGATATTGTACGTAATCCAATCATTAAAGTAATTGAAGATATTTTTGACCAAATAGAAGAAGAAAAAATTAATAACAACGGAAAAAAATTATTAAAAGACTAATGAAAGTAGGTATATCTATTAACGGAGTATTAAGGGATTTTTTTGGTAGGATTGAGAACATTCACACCAAATATTTTAACCCAGAGGATGGACAAGAAGTCCAAGTAAAAGATTATAATTTAGAAAAATGGCTTTGGTTTCCAAAAGAAGAAATTGTTAGAAAAGAAATGGAGTTTAACCCAAATTTTGATATGAAAGAATTTTTAGCTGACGAAAACTCCGATAACCATTTGGTAGAGGTTGTTGATGATGAGATAACTGTAGAAGATTTTGTTTATGATAAATGTTGTCTTGAAATTTTTGGTTATGCGGATGAAATAGTCGATGGTGCTGTACAATCAGTTAATGATTTAGAGTTACATCTTAAAATGACAGGTAAAGAACACAAAATGATAATTACTAGTCGTGAAGCTGGTCGTAGTGTACCTTCTACATTGTTTTTTTTATCGAAAACAGGATGTATGATACAAGATATTAAATTTACTATGGGTACAACTGATTGTTGGGAATTTGTCGATATTATGGTAACTGACCACCCAGAAATTTTAAATTCAAAACCTGAAGGCAAAAAAGTTATTAAAATAGAAAAACCTTTTAATCAAGAAATACCTGCCGATTATACTGTTAAAAATGTTAGGGAATTGATTGGTTTGGAGATATTCAATTAAGGTTTACTTATAAAGTTTCGTATTTAAAATTATATCATGAAATATAAAAAAGAAGAATATTCGGAATTTTTTAGTATTGCCGGTAATCAATATTATTTTGATTTAGATGAGTTAAGTAACTTTATTAAAGTCGAAAAAAATGAAGACGTTGATTATATTTTAGGTGAAAGTAAAAAAGAAATTGAATCAGAAGAAGAAATCTCTGACCCAATCGGGGGTCAAATAATCGACTTGACTAAATGGGAAACAATTAAAGTTATGATAGAATCTGTTTTAAGTGAAAACAACCCAGTAGACGAAGCTATGGGTAGAACTAAATTAGGTGAACAATTATCGATACCATTTAGATTATCATTTAATACATTACTAAATTATAAAATAATAAAAGAACAACAATAAATATGGAAAGTAACATTAAAAACTTAGTTAAAGAATCAGTTTCTAAACTAGAAAACAAAGAGTTTAGAATTTTCTTTTTTGTGATGGACACAAAAGGAAATGCAATCGCAAGTATGGCGAATATTTATGAACATGCTAAATTATTACGTGATATGGGCTATGACGCTCAAATTCTTCACGAAAAAAATGATTACGCTACTGTTGGACCAATTTTAGGTGAGGTTTATGAACAAATACCACACGTATCTATTGAATCACAACAATTAAAAGTTAACACACAAGATTTCATTATTATACCAGAAATATTTGCTAATGTAATGGAACAAACTTCAAAATTACCAAGTAAAAGAATAGTGTTTGCACAATCTTATGACTATATTTTTGAAATGTTGATGCCAGGTAAAAATTGGGTTGATTACGGAATTACTGATGTTATTACAACAACTGAAAAACAAAAAGAATATATTGAAAGCTTGTTTTCAAAAAAAGTAAAAGCTGAAGTTATACCTGTAAGTATTCCTGATTATTTTAAACCATCGGATAAACCAAAAAAACCTATTATCGCGATTTCAACCCGTGACCAAAGGGATTTGGTTAAAATTTACAAAGCATTTTATTTAAAATATCCACACCTTAAATGGGTTTCTTTCCGTGATATGAGAGGATTACCAAGAGAAGCTTTCGCTAAGTCTTTAGCAGAATCTTGTTTAGCTATTTGGGTTGATTCTTTATCATCTTTTGGTACATTCCCAATCGAATCTATAAAATGTGACGTACCTGTTTTAGGTTTAATACCTAATATGGTGCCTGAGTGGATGGGTGATAAAAACGGTCTTTGGGCAAACGACCCATTAGTTATAGCTGATTTAGCCGCTAATTATTTTCAAGCTTGGTTGGAAGACGGCGAACCACAAGAATTATATGACGAAATGTCTAAATTAAAAGATTCTTATACAACTTCACAATTAAAAGAAAAAGTTAAAGAAGTTTACGAAAGAATTATTGAAAACAGAATTAACGAATTAAAATCAACTTTACCAGTAGAAATTGCGGTTGAGAATAATGTAGAACCTCAAAACTAATTATATGTCAGAAATTAAAACAGATACAACAGTTATATTACCAATCCATAAGATGGATGAAGTAATTGCCTCTTATTTAGAGCAAGCTATTAAAAGCATTGAACAACAAAAAGTAAAACCAAGTGAATTAATGATTGTAGCACCTAAAGATGTTACGGTTAACATACCTGAAACTTCATTTAAAGTAACAATGATTGAAAATAAAGGTGAAACAGATTTTTGTTCACAAATTAACTTAGGTGTTGAAAATGTTAAAACAACTTATTTTAGTATTCTTGAATTTGATGATGAATACTCAAAAATTTGGTTTGATAATACAACAAAGTATATTCAATCATACGAAGAGGTTGACGTTTTTTTACCTATTATTCTTGATGTAAATGTAGAAGGTAGATTTTTACATTTTACTAACGAACCTGTTTGGGCAAAAGAATTTTCTGACAAATTAGGTTTCTTAGATAATGACGCTTTATTAAACTTCCCTAACTTTCAACTATCAGGTGCTGTTATTAAAGTTGAGGCTTTTAAAGCAGCAGGTGGTTTAAAACCAAGTATTAAACTTCATTTTATTTATGAGTTCTTATTAAGAATGTCGTATTATGATAAGAAGATGATGACTATACCTAAATTGGGTTACAAAAAAACAAATATGAGACCAGATGCACTTTTCTTTAATTACTATAATGGGGTTGTTGGTGAAAAAATTGACGCTGTTGAAGCTAGATTTTGGTTCAATACCGCTAGAAAAGAATGTTACTTTAAGAACGACCGCGGAATAAAATTTGATAGAGAAAATGTGACACTACAATAATGTCAGAAGAAAAAAAACCTAGAGGAAGGAAACCTACAAAAGATCCTTATTTTGGGCAAGCTGAAGAATCTGCGGTTAAAGAATTTTTATCATTAGGACAGTTAGTAGAAGACCCTCGTAGTTTAGAGGGTTTTCGATGGACTGGTACTACAAAAGAAGAATTCAGACGGAATGAAATTTATCGTCACCACCTTCAAGCTCCTTTAAATAAGATGATAGAAAGTATTATCAGAAGATATAAACTCTATTCCAAAAATATGTCTTTTGAAGACTTACATTCAGATACGTTATCATTTTTAATGATAAAATTCCATAAATTTAAACCTTCAAAAGGTAAAAAATCTTATTCCTATTATGGCACTATTTGTAAGCACTATCTTTTAGGTAAAATAATTAAAGATGATAAAAAACTTAAAACTTTAATTTCATATGAAGATGTTGCATCTGATTTAGAAGAAGATGAAGAATATTCTTATGAAATAGATTCTATTGATGTGGATTTAAGTTTTTTAATAAGTAATATTTGTGATTCAATTAAACAGGAATTACAAAATAAAATTCTTACAGAGAATGAAATTAAAGTTGGTAATGCCTTAATATCCATTCTTGAAAATTGGGAAACCGTTTTTGAAAGTCAGGAATCTACAAATAAATATAATAAAAACCTTATACTTTATTATATGAGAGAAATGACATCACTAGGTACCAAAGATATAAGGAACGCAATGAAAAGGTACAAATCAATTTACAAATTTATAAAAGATGGTGGTTTATAAAAACCACCATTTTGATATTTATAGGCAAAGACAATTATTATGGCTAGACCTAAAAAGAAAGATATAAAATTAACAAGTGATAGTTTTTTATCACTAACACAAGAGGCTTATAACGAATTAGTCGAACAAAGAAGTACTTGCATTAGAACAATCAACGAAAACAAATCAAAAGTTAACGTTGAGGATATGCATGATTTGGCTAACTTAAATAAAGCTAATACTGATTTATTAAAAATTGTTGATACAACGATTGATAAAAAAATAACATTAGTTAAATTAATGGGTCAGTTAATATTTAAACCTGGTAGTGGTGACAATGGTGATAAAGGTAGCGGTAATATCACACCTGAAGATATGGCATTATTAAGAAATATTTTTAATAATGACAAAGAAGATGACCAAGATAAAAAGGAATATAAAATTAAGTAATGGGTTTTATAAATAATAAAGCTGAAACTATAAATAATGTTGCGTTATTTGAAACTTTAGGGAACTTACCTAAAGGTAAAAATACCTCTTCATTAGAATCTGTAAATTCGAAAGATAAAAATCTTTCTGCTTTTTTATTAGATGTAATAGCCACTACATGTAAAGATAATACAAAATACCCTAAAATAGGGTCCACCTCTAAATGTGAGTCCACAAGAATATTAACAGAAATATTAGTCCAATTTTATCCTGTTTTAATGTTAAAATTAAAAGAAGGTTTAATACAAGGTATAAAAGCTGGATTAGCTTGTAGTACTAATTTTACAATACCAAACAGTACAATAAAAGTTAAATTAAAAGCTGATAAATTAGATTACAATGATATTTTGAGATTAGACCCTAGTAGTCCAATAGGTTCTACATTTTACGGTAAAAACGCTACGACAGACCTTAATTGGGCCTTATCTGATTTAACAAGAAATGGTGGTACCATTACGTGGAAAAATATTATAGTCATTAACTATAGTCAAACAACACAAGAATTTGAATTTGGATTAAGTCCTACTTATACTAGTGTTACCCGTAATTTTGATAATTTTTTAAGTGATTTTTTAAATGCTTCCGATTTAATTACTTTAGAACAATTTTTAGCTAAAATAACTGATAAATTAACTGGTTCTATAACAGCAGCTAAAGGTAGGGCGAATAACGGTATAACACAGTTACAAAATCCTGCTTTTATTGTTTCTAGTTTAGATAAATTTATCTCTGTTGAACAAACGGATAAATTAATTGATAAAATTATGGGTTCAGACCCTTGTACTAAAGAATATCAAATAACAGACAATTTTTTTTCATTTACTAATGAAGAGTCATTTGAGATAGAGAATAAAGCTGAACAAAAATCAAGAGGTGAAGTTAACTTAGACGTTGGTTGTGGTATCGTACCTGTTTCAGTGTCACCAAGCACGGTAATAACCTCTTTTAACGATATAAAAAACACACCTTCTTCAAAACTTAACGAAGTGGTATTTAGTTCAGTTAACAATATTAATAATAATTTAACAAATAATGTTTCAGAATCGGATAAAAATGCCGCTAAAAAGTCTTTAAATGCTAACATGATTAAAAGCATACCTAAAGTTTTGACTGATATGATAGTGGATCCTAAAATAATTTTATTATACCAATTAGCTAATAAAATAGTTAACGGTCCTTTAACACCAACCCCACCACCAGTAGGTGTTCCCGGAGGTAGTGCAACTGTCACATTACCAAACGTTAATGCAAACACAAGTTTTGATTATGCTAAGGCCTCAAAAGTTTTTTTTGAATATGTGGTTAGAGAATCCTCCGCAGCTTTATTAGAAATACTTTTTAATTTAGCTAAAAAAGAAATATTAAATTTAGTAATTAGTGTTGCGGCTAATATTACAAAAACACAAAGTAATTTAAAAATAAAAAGACTTTTAAATGTGGTAAGAGTTGTTGACGTACCTGGTATTGCGGAAGGGGTTCTTAATGCAATTCCACCACCTAACACTTCACAAAATCTTTAGAAAATGGCAAAATGTAAACAAACAGCAAACACAGATTTTAAAAACCCAAATTCAATTTTAAAATCATTATTAAATTTGTTTAAAATACCTTACAATGTTGGTACTGGTATACCTAAACAGGCAATATTAGCCGCCCCATGTGGTGGTTTTAACTCATCTGAAATAGCCGCAAAAATAATTAAAAGACAATCTGAAGCTGGAGTACCAGTGGGACCATTACCTAGTGGTAGAAATTCACCTGCTGAAATTATGGAAAGAATAAGGGTTGAAGAGATGGTGGAGGCAATAACAACTAAAATGGTTATGGATGTGGCTATACAACCTGGTACTGTGATACAAGGTACGGGTGGTAATGCCGGTGGACCCGTACAAATAGCTGGTACTATAGTAGGAATAGCCGGTGGTAAAGCTGTTGTAAACCCTTGTGCTTAATATGGAAAACATTAGAAATAAATCTAACGTTGATTTAGAAAAAATAAAAAAAGAATTGGCCGACGAATTTGAGTTGGTTAGAAATGAACTTATTACAGTTTACGATAATTGGTTAAGGATTGAGAAAAAATACAACGAAATAACCAAAGAATTAAACGATAGATTCGGGATTAATAACAAATGAGTGATAAAAGATTAGACCTTAGTTGGGGTAGTGTAACCTCAGATGAATTGACATTCCCGTTATGGTATTACGGTATAGTAGTATCAAACGACGATCCTTTTAATGCAGGTAGGATTAAGGTGCGTATAGATGGTGTTGATAAAGACATCACAGAAGCGGATCAATTAAACAACCCAATGCAAGGCGGATTACCTTGGTGTCAGCCGTTAATACCAAAATATATTAACATAGTACCTAAAGTAGGTGAGTTAGTTAAAGTAGCGGTTTTTGATTATCGTAATAAAGCCATAAGGAGGGAATATATTGGTCCTGTAATAGCTCAACAAAGACCTCCAGATTTTATAGAATCTCCAGAATTTAACGCAAAATGGAGAATAGAAACTAACAACTATAACGGTAATTGGAATGAAGACCCCGATTCTTTTATAGGTGATTGGAAAATTTACCCTGATAAAGACGATATTTCGGTTATTGGTAGGAAAAACACCGATTTAATTTTACGTGGTAAAATTAATTATGATGAAGTTATTTTAAGAGCCGGTAAAATAGATTATAAAGATATATTATCTAACGCAGGAAACCAAGGTCGTTCAAACATTCTTGGCGGTGGTTTTAAATTAAATAAAGTTAATCCTGCTTATATAACGGTAAATTATACAACACCACAAACTTATGAAACTAATACTAACAACAATGTTTCAAACGCGGCTTTTAAAGATACCATCAACCAATTAAATTTAGAAGATGATAGGTCCCATATTAACCTTGTTGCGGATAAAATTAATTTGATTAGTCACATGGGTTCAAGTATTAAAGGTCAGATACTTGGAGGGGAAAGTGGCGTACTTAGTGGTGACAATATATTAGGTCAAATCAAAACAGAAAACGAAGATTTACACCCACTAGTATATGGTGATGTTTTATGGGAATTTATGAACAAAATGAAAGCTTTTGTAGAAGGTCACATACACCCTTATCATGGTTTACCGCCAGACCCATCTTTAGTTACCACTGATTTAATCAAATGGTTTAATGATAATATGGGTAAAGTTGTTGACGCCAAAAACCCTGATAATACAACATATAAAGATTTTGAAGGTTGTACTTTCTTAAGTAGAGGTATAAAAACTAATTAAATTACCATGATATTTATATTAAAAAAGAATTAATGGGAATTTTACGTACATACTTCTCCAAAGATAATACAATAATTAGAAATTCGTATGTCAATACGGGTAGAAACCCTATAGCCGAGTTATTCCATGGGGGTTCATTAAACCCAAGTCAGTTAAAATATTCAAGGTATATTTTTGATTTAAATTTTACCGAAATACTTAAAAAAATTGATTCTAAGGCAGCAACTTTAAACTCGATGACACACACACTCAAAATTACTAATACCGCCTCTTTTGACCAAGAACAGTTTTGTCGTAGATATGATTCATTATGTATTGGTGATGTTAAAAGAGCAACTTGTTTTGATTTAATATTATTTGAAATTCCAGAAGAATGGTGTGAAGGAAATGGGTATGATTGTGTACCGGTTAAAATAGCTTGTGTAGATAGTGATAAAACATATTGTGAGGGACCGTCAAACTGGTATCAAAGAGAAAGTGTTATTAGTTGTTGGTCTAATCCCGGAATATATAACGACCCTACAAATTGGTGTCCTTCTTTATCAGGTACTAGTGGTTGTACTACAGGTACTACAGTTTGTACTGGTGGTACTAATTTAGTTATTGCCACACAACATTTTGACCATGGTGATGAAAATGTTTGTATAGACATCACAAATTACATTAACGGACTTATAACAAGTGGGTATACTGGACTAACTTACGGTTTAGGATTGGCGTTTGATTATCCTTTAGAAATTGCTCCTTTAGAAGATGCTGAATATGTCGGTTTCTTTGGTAGAGAAACAAATACTGTTTATGAACCATTTCTTGAAACTACTTGGAATGATACTATAAAAGATGATAGGGACAGTTTTTATTACAATAAAGAAAATAATCTTTGTTTATACGTTAATGCTGGAGGTCAAGCAACTAACGCAACTTTTAGTGGTGTGACAATTTACGACCAAAATGAAAATGTTTATACTATTATACCACCTTCAGGTATTACCCAAGTAACCACTGGGGTTTATTGTGTTAAACTACAAGTAGATGAAAATCCTAATTTAGGTTATTGTGGTGAACTACAATTTAAAGATACTTGGAATGATGTGACTATAGGTACTAAAAACTTAGGTGATGTAGAACTTGAATTTGTGATATTAGATGATTCAGGATATTATAGTATAGGGGGGTCAGGTAGTGCTAAAGCAAATGGTTTAGGTGTTGGTAGTTCTAATAATATTTCTATATACGAATATGATTTTAATATTACAGGTATTAAATACAAAGAAAAAATTAAAAGAGGTGATACTAGAAGAATTAATATTGATGTTCGTATACCATATACCTTTGATCAAACGGTACAATTAGATAAAGTGTATTACAGAATTTTTATTAAAGAAAGTGGGTCACTTCAATTAGATTATATAGATTGGCAAGAAATAAGTAGGACACCAAACGGTAATTTCTTTTTAGTAGATACTTCTTGGTTTATACCTAACGATTATTTTATTGAAATTAAAATAGAATCGGGTAATGAAGTTAGAACTTCCCCTACAATTATACCTTTTACAATTGTTTCCGAAGAGGATTGGTGTAAAGCTTACGGATTAGATAAATTTCCGTAATGAAACATTTAATTAGAAAAATATTAAAAGAAAGTGATTTTGATTGGGTTGACGAATTGGGTTTACCTAACAATGTTTATTGGCCTTGGGTTGAAGACGGTATTAAAGGGTTTGAAGAATGGAAGGGTTATGCCTATCAAGAAGATGATGAGATAGGTAATGCAATCGAAAATATAAAAAGAAATCCGAGTAAACAAAATATTAGAAACGCCATCGGAGACATTACACGTTGGCGAGGTATGTCATTTCAAGAAGGTGATGATATCGATTGGGCTTTAGATTACTTAAAAATGTCAATAAACCCATACGCTTGGAAAAGATTTAACGTATTTGATCCGGAAAATATTAAAGTAAGGGGTTCTAATCCAGGACCACCATACTCATAACAAAAAACCCCGAATTATCGGGGTTTCTTTTTACATACAATTTCTCAAAATCCTTATGCGTAGTAACTACCTCTCTTACGTGCTTTTTCTTGGTTTGCCATATAATCCATTTTTCTTTTTTTCATATAAGCCATATGGTCTTGTTTACCTTTTTGTTGAACAAATTTGCCGATAGTTTCTTTTGATTTACGAACTTTATCTTCTAGTTTTGTAAAGTCATTTACAATACCATCAATTTCTCTAGAATAACCGTCTTTACCAGTTAACTTAGAGTTACACAAATCTTCAAAAGCTATTTTAGCGTGTTGAATTGCTCTAACAATTTCATCAACCGTAGATAATTCACCATTATTAGTTTTTAATAATACAAGTGATTTTTCTTTTGGTTCCGAAGGCTTCATTTGACCCTCATCTTCTTTGATAATTTTTTTAACCAAATTTTCTATATCGTTTTCGTTTAGTCTAACTACTTTCATAATTACATTTTCTATATAAATATCTCATTATTAAATAAAATATCAATATCTGTTGACGACTTAAAATAAAAATCATATCTTTGTACTGTAATACAAATAAGATATGGCAAAAAAGAAAGACCTTAAAGAACAGAACCCAAAATTTGTTATTGATTTAGTTGAAATTTTGGCTAAAAATGATCCTTCAAGTACTAATAAATACTTACCGTTTATGGTTAAACAAGCAGAATCTTGGGTGGATTGGCTTAAAGAAGAATTAAAGTCAAATACATTTAAAGAAATGTTTGATATTGTAAAAGAATTTGAAGAACTTTCTGATAAAAATCTTTTAGAAAATAAAGATATCTACTCTTATGGTTCTAACCAAGAAATAGTTGATACAATTAAATTGGCTCGTGAAAAAGTAACTAAGAGCCAAGTTAAGAAATTTGAAACTATTACTGTACACGAAGACGACAGATTTGTAGTACTTCAACCACTTACTTCTCGTAGTTCTAATGTTTACGGTAAGTCAACTAAGTGGTGTGTTTCTTCCGACCAAAATGACTTTAAAAAGTATTTTAACCAATACACTGAGAATGGTGTTCTTGTGTTTGTGATTGACAAATCAATCAAAGAAGAACAAACTCGTGATAACATCTTTTCTAAGGTGGCTTTTCACTATGACAAAACCAAAACAGGTCATTCAGCAACCACAATTTGGGATTCTAAAGATATTCCAGTTACAGCTGTAGGTATGATGGAATTAATGGAGATTATACCACAAGATGTTATGAAAGTGGTTAATACAACTCTTAAAGGTAAGACCAATAAGGAATTAGCTAAAGAAAGAGGCATCAAAGACGATACTTATAAAGGTTAATTTTTTTAATCATATATAATAGAATGGGAAGTATTTACAAAAGTACTTCCCATTTTTATTTTTGTTTTGTGATTAAAAAAAGAATTAAAAAACACCGTCTTATACTACATTCGGAAGAATTACATTATGATATTGATTTAGGTGGTGATGTAATAACCATTGGAGGCCCACTTACAAACGATACATACCCAAACATGTGGCAAGTTAATTTAGGGGGTCAAGAAAGACTTGTTTTAGATGCTGATGGTGATATGTGGGTTACGGGTAGATTACACTCTATCGGAACGGTAATTTGGAATCAAGAATTAAACAGATTAGAATTTTGGGACGGTAATGTGTGGCAACATTTAGTTACTAGTGATATTGTTTAAAAAAGTTTTAATTGTTCTTCTTAAAACAGGTTGGTTCATGTTAGGAAATTCATCAACAACCTCCCAATAGATTTTATTAGTTAATTGTTTTTTATGGCCTTCAAGTGGGTACATTTTATCATCAACCATCACGTATTTATCACCTAAGAACTCTTTTGCCATGTCATTATATTCCCCAACACGGTAATTTTGGATTAGATAGTTCATTAGATTATCGTCAATACCGAAAGGTGACTCAATCCAATCAAATTCATCTTCCGATTCTTTTAATGAAGAACTTCTCCAAAGATAGTCATCCATTATTTCAATAACTTTTGGTGTTACGTTTGGTATATCTTTTATTTCAATACCGTAATTCCATAGGAAATTGTCTTCCATATCGTATATTCCATTTTCAGGTGAATAATAAACTATATTAGTAGCGAAATTATTTATATCGTTTGATATGTCAACGTAATAATCCAAAGCTTTTTCTTTATCACCACCCCAATCATAACCTAAAGTATCCACAACAGATTTCCAATCCCATTCATTATTATCTAATTTTGATAAAAGAAATATTTCACCGTATGTTTCCATACCTGTAATACCTTTTTTACCTTTCTTTGGATTTCTTTGAATAATTACCGCATGTCTTTCTTTGTGGTAATCCTCCCATTCATGTTTATCATCATTAATACACCATTGACAATTTGTTGCATATTTTTGTAGTGCTCTATGTGTTAATGGTACAACTACAATAATGTTATCATCTTTGTAAAGCCGAACCTTTTCATCTTTTGGAACTCGAGCCTCAGTTAATTCTTC
>Ga0164293_10000953_pt1 | contig 24173 bp, 19 predicted proteins | sample GEODES118metaG_FD_111487 | JGI IMG/M metagenome (GOLD analysis project Ga0164293, IMG submission 111487) | Eutrophic lake water microbial communities from Lake Mendota, Wisconsin, USA - GEODES118 metaG | ecosystem: Environmental > Aquatic > Freshwater > Lake | place: USA: Lake Mendota...
CCGGCTCATGGTCGTATGTTTACCCACCACTGGCCCATGCAACATGGCATGGATGCACTCCCACCGACCTGGTTTTTCCTTTCTTCCTTTTCGCGGTGGGCAACGCCATGGCATTTGTGATGCCGAGATTCACTACGTCGGAAACGTTTTGGAAGAAAGTAACTAAACGGTTTATCCTGATCTTCCTGATCGGCCTGTTGCTGAACTGGTTTCCTTTTGTGAAATGGGAAGATGGTGCCCTCGTTATGAAACCCTTATCAAACCTGCGCATCCTCGGGGTGCTACCACGGATTGCATTGGCCTATTTCTTTGCCTCCATGATCATCTATTTGTTCAAATCGAAAGGTGCATTTGTTATTGGCGGCATATTGCTGCTATTCTACTGGTGGATGTGTTCTGCTTTTGGAGACCCCGAGGCCCCTTACAGTCTGGAAGGATATTTTGGAACGGCCATCGACAAAGCCATTTTAGGCGAGGCGCACATGTATAAGGGCGAAGGCATTCCCTTCGATCCGGAAGGCATTATGAGCACCATACCTTCGATTGTGCAGGTGATCTTTGGCTACCTCGCCGGGGAGTACATCATAACAAAGGGCAAGAACACCGATATGTTGGCGAACCTCTTTGTAACTGCGGCGCTGCTGGTATTCACGGCCTTTGCCTGGGACACCGTTTTCCCGATCAATAAAAAGATCTGGACGAGTTCTTATGTGCTCTATACCACTGGGCTGGCGCTGATGGTGCTGGGCGTACTGATCCACTGGATCGAATTAAAAGGCGTACGTGCATGGTGGACCCGATTCTTTGATGTGTTCGGTAAAAACCCTTTGTTTATTTATGTGCTGGCAGGCGTATGGATAAAACTCTATTTTCTGATGCGGATCCCCAATGGCATGAAAGATGGCAAAGAAGTTTTCATCAATGGTTATGGCTGGTTATTTGAACACGTCTTTCAACCTATGCTCGGCAACTTAAACGGATCACTGGCTTTTGCCATTGCACACGTTCTGATTTTCTGGCTGATCGGAAGTATCTTGGACCGAAAAAAAATCTATATCAGGGTTTAATCTTTTCATTCTTTGCATACGTCCAGTTTTAAGCATACTTGAACATCTCGTCTACTATACCCATTTGGGAAAATCAAATTGCGAATGACACAACAACAACCCGCCCGATTCCTCGCCCTTGACGTGCTGAGGGGGATGACCGTTTGCTTCATGATCATAGTAAATACACCCGGGTCAGGAGCTGCGCCTTTTTCACCGCTAAATCACGCCTCATGGCACGGCTTTACCCCAACAGACCTCGTATATCCCAGTTTTTTGTTCGTAGTGGGAAATGCCATGGCTTTTGCGATGGCTAAGTTCAATAACATGCCTAACTCCAGGGTGGTTGCGACGATCTTGAAACGAACACTGATTATCTATCTCCTAGGGTACCTGATGTACTGGTTTCCATTCTTCCGGCATACCGCGTCCGGCTGGGAGCTTTCCCCCATCAGTGAAACCCGTATCCTGGGTGTTCTTCAACGCATCGCCTTATGTTATGGCGCGGCTGCCCTGATGATCCATTTTCTTTCGAAAAGATCGGTGATCATGATCAGCATTGGCATGCTGCTCGGATACTGGATGGTGATGTTCCTTTTCGGCGACTACACGTTATTGGGAAATGCGGGCAACTACCTGGACTATTGGATCATTGGCGAAAAACATTTGTATCATGGAGAAGGAGTGGCATTCGAGCCAGAGGGTATCCTAAGTACCTTCCCGTCGATCGTCAATGTTGTGATCGGCTATTATGCAGGGGTCTACATCAAAGACAAGGGCATAAACTATGAAACGATTGCCAAACTCGTTCTTGCGGGAGCAGCCATGTTGGTCATCGCCTACTTTTGGGACCTGAGTTTTCCCATCAATAAAAAGCTTTGGACCAGCTCCTTTGTATTGTATACTTGCGGGCTCGATTTGATGATCCTGGGCTCACTCATGTATGTGATCGACATTTTAGGTAAAAAGGGCTGGACCTACTTTTTTGAGGTTTTTGGCAAAAACCCGCTGTTCATCTACCTCTTATCGGAACTGATTGCCATCAGCTTTGGAATGATCAAAGTAGGCGAGCGCTCTTTGTCTGGAGTCATCAATGATGTCTTCTTCCAGAAAGTCGCCCCCGGTCCCTGGGGTTCATTATTCTACGCCGTCAGCGTGATGATGTTCTGTTGGGTGGTGGGATATTTTATGGACCGGCGGAAGGTTTATGTTCGAGTCTAAGGAATTGACGTAAAGGATTGGCGAATTGGCGAATTGGCGGATTGACGGATTCGTTAGTTCGACCACCCAGCTTGTTCGCTAATCCGCTAATGCGTCAATCCGGTAATTCGCTAATTCCTATCTGCACCTCAAAATCGACTTTTTGGCCGGGCTGGAGTATGGTGAGCCCAATGCCGTTATTGAATGCGTCGGGAGCGGCGCTCAGATTTTCGATGGCGATGCTGTTGCGGTGTTCAGGAATATAAAGCTGGAGGTACGGATAATTTTTTACGGAAATAAATTCCAGGCAAACATGTTCCGTCTTCAATGTACACAGGGGTGAAATATCCTCTTTCAACCTAAAGCCATTGTCCAGTTTCAGACCACCTACCCTCCTGCCCGGATAGAGATCGCTGTTGACGAGGTATTTGCCCGTTGGGATCAGCTGCTCATCATACTCGAACATGGAATCTGATGCTACTTCAAGCCAGGCTTCGTCTATTTTCCCGCCAAACTGAAAATAGGGATGCCAGCCATCGGAAATGGGAATGGCCTGACTAGCCGAGGGTGGGTTGGACAAATGCGTTTGAATGGTCAGTTTTCCCGTGTCGTCCAGACAATACCTGATGGTACAATTGTATGGGAAGGGATATCCCTCCAGGTTGCCATCGTATTGATAACGCAGGGTGACTGAACTGCGCTTTTCGCTACTGCTTTTTTCCACCACCTCGAAAGGCGCATCGTATAAGATTCCGTGTAGCGCCGAACCATTCAAAACAAACTTTTGATCGAGCTTATAGGTATTGCCATTCCATGAATACAAAGATTGGTTTAGCCTGCATACAAACGGCGAAAGCTTTGCGCTCTTGAATCCATCGTGAACATGCTCCTTGAAATCGCTATACCCGGAATAGCCATCAATAACGTTCAGTTCACCTTTGTCCGTTTTCAGGAACAGTCCATTCAGAATTCCGCCCGCCGAGGGAATGATCTCCGCCCAGATCCCATTGACCTCATCTTCCAATGCAACTACGCTCCAGCCATTCTTGCTATCGATATGAACACTACCCATTACCGCTTATTTTTAGGGTTTTAAGATAGCCAAATATCATTGAACCTCGATATTCTCCGTTCTTACAGTTCCTGCAACGGATTCCGCCCGGTTGTTGTCTGATTATAACAATCCATTAATAAAACGTGGTATAAAATTACTGTCTTACTCATAGTAGCTTGAACCGCTTAAATTTTAACTCATGATCGCTATACTAATTGGACTGATGGCTGCCCTGTTGGTAGACGCAGTGAGACAGGAAAGAAAAATGAAACACTGGTTGAATCAGCGAAAAACCGGACTTGATTCAGAAGGTTAGAAAACGATCCCATCCAATTGTATGTCATAAATCATCCAGATATCAAGTTCTTCCCAATATCGAAACCTGATTTTCCACTGCCCCGTTTTTAACAGATGCTCGTCCTTCGTAGTAAAGCAAACTTCATACCGGCCGGTCACCTGGCATTGATCGCCTTCAATCGTGCAATCCAGGGTTTCGAGCATTAATGGCTCGATATGTTTGTACCTTTTCTTGAAAGAGTTGATCCTTTTCCTGAAGCTGTCGATACTTAAATGGCTGTGTTCATTGATCTGTAATTCCTGTTCATACTGAAATGTCCATTGCAACTCACCATCCTGCAAAATTTCCTTCAGGCATTCGTTGACCGCTGTCCTGGAGTTTTCGTAGGGATGATCCGGATGAAATTCGTCGTAAATAAAACAGGTGATCATACCGGGCATATTCATGTGCAACATTCTGTGCAGGAACAATTCCTGGGTAACGAATGTATAAATAGCACGGGGCCGGACATTGGGACTGAAAACAGTTAGCTCAATCCTTCGTTCCTTCATGTAAAGGAGAAGATCCTGCAGCACTTCCGTCATCTCATCATCAGATACTATTTCTTCACTCGGGAAATGCTGCGGGCTCCCCAGGACTTCAAACACCGTCTCCTCTTTTGCCAACGCCTCCTGTTGTTCAAAGTCCATGATATAATTCAAAAATTCGTGTTCAGTTTCTGCGCTGATCGCCGCGGCTTCCTCACTGCATCGGAATTCAGCTCCGTGTTCCAGCATAAGCTTCATCTTGATCACCTCGTTCTCCACTTTCAGCGCCTCGCGCTCGTCCATGTTTTGATATTCCTCGCGCATTTTGTTTGATTTTGTTTCTACGAATATGCGCCGTCCAAAGGGCCTATCAATTAGCTGAATAACAGCGTTTCAATAGAAAAAAACGTGATAATCCTGGCCCTTTGGACAATTGACGGATTGGCGAATTAACGGATTGACGGATTCTTTAATCCGTTTTACCCTGACAATCCGCCAATTCGGCAATCCGGCAATTCGTCAATCTATTCTGAATCACTTGATTTCAAAAAGCTCTTCCCAGCGCGTGGTATATTTCCCGCTGCGCATTTCCTGCCTCATTTTCCAATTGCGGCTAAGGCCGCTGGCGGCATATTTTAGTACATCGCCGCGCATGCTAAAGTTGATGTTATCGACCGTCTCCATGAGCTGTTTCTGGTTCTTTTTGGCCTTACCTGCAAAGAGGTCGCCCTGGACAGATTCATCTGGTACTAACTGACCCAGGATCACGCCCGCTTTCTGGTATTTGAATCCCGGGCGAAATAACTGGTCAACTAAAGGCAGGGCGAAACTGATCAATTCATTGGTGAAATTCGTGGCGCGAGGCAGTATGGTATACCGGTGATCGCTCCGGGGATCGTAAGCATACTGCCCCGCCTGCGTGCCATTAGTAACCACAAATACATCGATGATACCTGCGGCATACCCTTGTCGCCTCAGTTTTTCGGCGGCCCTTGAGGTGAAGGTGGCTACGGCTTCTTTCAGTTCCGCCAGTGTGTAGACCGGCTTGCCAAACATTCTTGTAGACGAGATCATCTTCTTGGTTTCCAGCGGATCCTTCAACGGTATGCATGGAATGCCGTTGAGTTCCCGGATCATCCTTACACCAACTACACCGCCAAGATTTTTTCTTGCCCATTCTTCCGGCATATGCCTCAGTTGCCAGGCCGTATTGATACCAAAATCATCCTTCAGTTTCCGCGAATATCGGCTACCGATACCCCAAAGATCCCCTACGTCGAAATGGGTCAATGCGGCTTCCATTTTTTCGGGGCTGTCCATTACGGTCACACATGCCGTCTTTTGTTTTTCCCTTTTTGCGAGTCTGTTCGCCACTTTGGCCAGCACCTTACTGGGAGCAACGCCCACAGATACCCGGATGCCCGTCCACATCTCGATCGTCTCGCGAAGGTGCAATGCAAAACTTTGGTATTGGGAAGGTGCGATATGGCTGATGTCCAGGAAGGCCTCGTCTACCGAGTAGACTTCGACACATTCCCGCGGCAGCAACACGCGAAGCGTGTCCATTACGCGCATGCTGAGGTCGCCATAAAGATGGTAATTGGAAGAAAACACTTCGACACCGTGTTGCCTGATCGCATCTTTTTGCTGGTAATAGGGACCTGCCATACCAATGCCGAGGCTTTTTGCCTCATCGCTCCGCGCGATAATGCAGCCGTCGTTATTACTTAAAACCACAACGGGCCGGGTCCACAGGTCCGGCCTGAACAATCGCTCACAGGAGCAGTAGAAGCTGTTGCAATCGACGATGGCTTTCAAGGGATTGACGGATTAGCGGATTGGCGGATTGGCGGATTGTCTCTCTCCTTCAAATACTGTATAAGGCCTCCAATCTTTCTGCTAATAGACAAAGCACGGCCTCCATAAAGGGAATAGTCTTCATTTGATATCATTCCTGCCAGTGAAAGAATGGTAAGTTGATTATATACTTCGCATGCCGATCCTTTTGAATAATAAAGAAATTGAATGAAAGATTTTCGACTTCCATACTCAAAGCCCTCAGCGATATTGTTAGAAATTGAACTGGCCGCTGCTCTTAATTGATCTTTCATACGAAAATCAGTTCGAAGATGCCCCGTCTCACAGAAACGATAAATATCCGCTGCAAACCCAACCGCCTCTTTCCATAAAGGAATTTCCATAAACGTCTTATATGTTGCCATTCTCTAAATTTTAAATCCGATAATTCGCCAATTCGCCAATCCGCCAATTGATCAAAGACCATGAATAACGTAAGTAACTACGCCCCAGACAGAGAATTCTGCGTAGGGATCGATGTCGATCGCGGCGAGTTTTTTTGTTTCCGGGATCAGGCGAACTTTATTGATCGCTTTTTCAAACCGCCGGATCAACATCTCCCCGTTGAGGGTGGCAATGATCACCTTGCCGCTGACGGGCCGGATGCTGCGGTCAACGATCACCACATCCCCGTCGTGGATACCTGCATCGATCATGGCATCTCCACGTACCCTCATGAAAAAAGTAGCCGGCTTGTTGCGTACCAATTGCTCGTTCAGATCGATACCCCGCTCGGCATAATCATCGGCAGCGGCGCCAAACCCGGTGGGGTCTGCCGTACGTACATTTTGCTGTGTGAACTGCTTAGAACCCTTATAAGCAGCATCAAAAATGACTTCCCCATCCATAAAATATATTTTGTAATACTAAAATATTTAGTAAATTTATGCTAAAGATATAATCATCAATAATTATTTTACATGGATCAGGGGTTAGTAAAAACAGCGGTCTCCGCGGGGTTACTGAGGGAGGAATGGCCAGAGTATCGTCTGGTCATTCCTGCCGAAGAGCCGGTCAGCCGGCAGCTTAAGCAATTGCGCAAGGAGTGGGAAACTGCATACGGCGCTCGTTCTGTATCGGACAAGCCGCCGAGTATCACTGTGGCCTGCTTTGAGGCGCGGGAAGAGATGGAAGATATACTGATCAGGTGGATTCAAAAGATCTGTGATCACCAGACCTCTTTTTTGGTGACGCTGAACAACTTCAGCGCGATCCCGCCGCAGGTAGTCTATGTGCGGGTGCAGGAAGAGGCTCCTTTCCAAAAAATTGCTGCACAGCTTAGGACCTTGGAAGCATTTATGAAAACAGACAACGGCCGTAAGGCCAAGATTTTTGAGAAACCCTTTATCAAACTCGGATCCTTTCCAAAAGGAACTTCGCAAAAGGATTGGTTTCATTATTCGCATCAACTTTTTCATGCTGCTTTCGAAGCCAGGAAACTGGTTTTATTCAGGCAGGAAAAAGGGAACTGGAAGATGGTAAGTGTATTTCCTTTTAAAATCACAAGATGATGGTACTTAAAACGCCCGGCTACACGCTCAATGAATACAAGTTAGTGATTCCTCTGCCCGATGCCCTGGAACAAAAGATCCTTGGTATCCGCAAAGATTTCGGGGATCAGTATCAATATCGGCCAGACCTGCATCGCCCGCATCTGACCCTGGTGATGTTCAGTCAGCTCAGTATGATGGAAGAAAGGATCGTTCAGAAACTCCGCTCGCTTTCTATGGTCGAAGCTCCTTTCCTCATGGAGATGAAGGATTACGGAAGCTTTCCTTCACACACGATCTTCATTAATGTGGCTACCAAAGAACCGGTGAAAAAGCTAATGAGGTCGGTAAAAGAGATCCAGCGTTTGCTTAGGACAGATATAGAACATAAGGCCCATTTCCTGCAGGACCCAATGATCTCTGTCGCCCGAAAGCTAAAGCCTTGGCAATATGAAAAAGGATGGCTGGAATATTCGCACCGTCGTTTCACAGGTCGCTGCGTGGCCGACTCCATGCTTTTACTAAAGCGGGCCGAAGGAACCTCGCCCTGGCAGATCGTCCAGCGGTTTGAATTTCAAAATCTGCCTGTTCAGGCAAAACAGCAGGCACTTTTTTGAATTATCGGATGGACGGATTGGCGGATTGGCGGATTCCGTATTGCGATAAGCCCCTAATTAATCCGACAATCCGTTAATTCGTTAATTCGCCAATCCCTAAAAAACCGCCTCTCATGAAAGACTATATCAAAGGCCGCGGTGCTCAGATGAACACCAAAAATAAGTTCCATAAAAATGAGGTCGTCAAAGAACATATTGAAGCGATCGAAGAGTGGACCGTTCCCAACGAAGAGACTACATACATAGAGCAGGAAGCTAAGTCGATCGTAAACAAAGTAGAAAGCCCGGATGTTGGCATGTTCTATTCCATGAACCCGTACGCGGGATGCGAACACGGCTGCATTTACTGCTACGCCTGCAATTCGAACGAAGACCTGGGCTTTAGCGCCGGGCTCGATTTTGAAAGGAAAATCGTCGTCAAAAAGAATGCACCTCAACTGCTGCGAAAATTCCTGATGAACCCGAAATGGGAATGCCAGCCGATCTCCATCAGCGGCAACACCGACTGCTATCAACCTGCCGAACAGGAATATCGCCTCACCCGCCGGCTACTTTAAGTATGCCTGGAATTCAACCAGCCCGTGGGAATGATCACCAAGAATGCCGGCATGCTTAGGGATAAAGACATCATTAAAAAACTGGCTAAAAAAACTGATTTCCATACTTGTTACCATTACCACTACCGAAGAAGAACTTCGCCAAAAAATGGAACCAAGAACAACAACCGCCAACCAGCGATTCAGGCTGATCAAAGAACTTAGCAACGTGGGCGTCCGCATGGGTGTGATGATGGGCCCCATGATACCCGGTCTGAATGATCACGATATGCAGAAGATCATGAAAAAAGCCAGTGAAAACGGTGCCGTATTCTCTGCATATACCTTTATCAGGCTAATGGGAACTGAATACGTCCGACTTCAAAAGACCCGGGGAACAGTTCTGCCTGTTTGGGAATTAACGGATTCCTGCCAACCATTTTCTTGCCCCCAACCATCTGCGCCCACCGGCTCAAAACAACCCCGGCAACTCAACATACTCACATGGCCTTGTGGGATCGTCAGAAGTGCGAAAAGCTTTTTCTATTGTAAAAGCCTCCATACCTGCTGCAGGATACTGAAAAGTGGCGATCTCAGTAATTCGTTCTTCCGATAAACCATCGCGGATCCACTCCCGCGCCAACGCATCGCTTAAAATTACCGGCATCCGCTGCTTCTTATTATGGATCTGATCTAGCAAAGTGTTGGCCTTAGTGGTGACAATGGCGAATGTATCCAGCGTTTCCCCAGTCTCCTGGTCCGTCCACGGTTGCCAGATACCCGCCATGAAAAAATATTCGCGGTCCTTCAACGTCACCCAATAGGGATACGCAATGTCTTTCTTCGACCCCGCAGGCGCAAAATGACGCCACTCATAAAATCCCGAAGAAAGTACCAGACAGCGCCTTTTTAAGGCCGCATGTCGATAGGTGGGCTTCTTCAACATCTCCTCACCCACCGCATTCAACGTGTTCTTTGGCGGATCCTTCTTCCCCGTTTTGGGATTCAACCCTCCCTTACGGAATTGCCCTACTTCCTTCCAACTTCGAAAATAATGGGGGATCAACTCCCAGTGCATCAACTCAAGCTTGGCAGTACGCCCGCCATCTACCGGCTTGATCACCGGCCAATCAGTGAAATCAAAACCGCTCTGCATGGGCCTGATCAATGACAGATCATAATCTTTTAGCATGATGTCTATTTCCATCAGCCGGATATACTCGGCCCTGCTCACACTTATTCCATTATAGAAACACATACCGAATTTTGATTTATAACTTAATTTAGCAATAAATTTTATGCTTCGTTTTATTAAATAAAGGTTTCCCTGAAAGGAACAGGCGCCTTCTTTCTGCTCCCACAGCAACCTAAACCATGCCTTTTCTTGCCCATATGTCTAACGCCCTTAGAAACAGCATGAAATTCTTGCTGACCCGGCCCGTTACCTGGATGGCTAACCGTTTCTCATCCTTCCCCAATCAATCCGACGTATCTGAAGCCCTCGATGAACTATACAAAGAGATCCTGAACGGCAATACCCGAAAAGGAAGACTGGTCAACATCGATCCAAAGCTTCAGTCTATCATCATCTTCTCCGATCAGCACAAAGGCGCCAGAAATGGATCGGACGATTTTCAAGCCGCTGAGAAAAACTACCTGGCCGCACTAAAACATTACAATGACCACCAATTCCTGCTCTTGTCGCTGGGCGACAGCGAAGAACTCTGGGAGAACACCGTACTCGCGGTCATGAAATATTATAAAAATACCTTTGACGCAGAAGCCCTTTTCGCCTCCAGGAATGCCTTTCTAAAAGTGTATGGCAACCACGACCTGTTCTGGGGCAATGATCCATTTGCTGGTGCATACCTGAAGAAGATGTACGGACAGCCCGTGGATGTGCGTGCTGGAGCGGTCTTCAGGATAAGCCTTGCCGGAAAAGATCTCGATATCTTCTGTACCCATGGGCACCAGGGGGATGCCCAGAGCGATGGTAACGCCTTCTCCAAATGGTTCGTTTCCTATATATGGGGACCTTTACAAGCCTACCTGCAAATAAACACCAACAAACCCTCAAGGAACAACGAACTCAAAACACTCCACAACGAATACATGTACCAGTGGAGCAGGAAACAGGAAAACCTGGTGCTGGTCACCGGCCATACCCACCAACCCGTTTTTAAATCACTGACCCATCTCGAACGCCTATATCTCAGAAGGGAAGAAGCATTAACTACAGGAAACAAGCAGCAATTGGATAAGATAGACCTTGAAATACCACGAAGAAGAAGGGAATATGATCATGTGAAACAATCGTTCAGGGAAGTAAAGCCTTTCTACTTCAATTGCGGCTGCTGCTGCTTCCAGGATGGTACGATAACCGGCATAGAAATCTTAGAAGGTACCATCCGCCTGATCAAATGGAATAATGAACAACGGACTGTGGCCGAGGAGGAACCGCTTGAGTCACTGGTTAACTATGCTGCAGCCCTTAACAAGTAATATATGGTCCTCCAGGTGCCATGTGCTTTACTTATATAATCAGCAGATTGTTGGACTGGCGGATTGTCGAATTCAATGGTGTACCTTATTTGCTTTATCAATCCGCTAATTCGTCAATCCGTCAATTCGCCAATCAACAAGAACTGGCTTTACATGTTTCTCCTGTACTGCCCGCCCACCTGGTAGAGCGCATGGGTGATCTCGCCAAGAGTACAGTACTTCACCGTTTCCATCAACTCCTCAAAAATGTTCCCGTTGGTCACGGCCACCTGCTGCAACTCCGCGAGGGCCTGTTGTGAACGAGAAACATTGCGCGATTTGAAATCTTGCAGATTCCGGATCTGTTGCTCTTTCTCTTCTGTGGTACTCCTGATGACCTCCGACGGGAGGATGGTTGGACTACCCTTTTTATTAAGGAACGTATTTACGCCGATAATGGGCAACTCACCCGTATGTTTCAGGGTTTCATAATGCAAACTCTCCTCCTGGATCTTGTTCCGCTGGTACATCCTTTCCATGGCGCCCAATACCCCGCCCCTTTCCGTGATACGGTCAAATTCAATCATCACCGCCTCTTCTACCAGATCCGTTAATTCTTCTATTAGAAAAGATCCCTGATTGGGATTTTCATTTCTCGCGGTACCCAGCTCCCGATTGATGATCAACTGTATCGCCATCGCGCGCCTCACACTTTCTTCCGTAGGTGTAGTAATGGCTTCGTCGTATGCATTGGTATGTAAAGAATTGCAATTATCATAGATGGCATACAAGGCCTGAAGTGTAGTACGGATATCGTTAAAATCGATCTCCTGCGCATGCAAACTCCTGCCCGATGTCTGTATATGATACTTCAACATCTGGCTGCGCTTGTTGGCCTTATACTTGAACTTCATCGCCTTGGCCCAGATCTTACGCGCTACCCTGCCGATCACACTATACTCCGGATCCATACCGTTGCTGAAGAAGAAACTGAGATTAGGCGCGAAGTCGTCGATGCTCATGCCACGGCTCAGGTAATACTCCACATAAGTAAACCCGTTAGAAAGCGTAAACGCCAATTGAGTAATAGGATTGGCACCCGCCTCCGCAATATGGTAACCCGAAATAGAAACGCTGTAAAAATTTCGAACCTGGTTGGTGATGAAATACTGTTGCACATCACCCATCATCCTCAATGCGAACTCCGTACTGAAAATACAGGTGTTCTGCGCCTGGTCTTCTTTCAATATATCAGCCTGCACCGTGCCGCGCGCCTGTGATAAGGCAGCCTCCCTGATCTTCTCATACACTTCAGCAGGCAACACTTCATTGCCAGACACTCCCAACAACTTCAATCCCAAACCGTCGTTCCCTGCCGGAAATTCACCATCGGCCGAGTAAACAGGCCTGTTTAATCCGCGATATCGCTCCGCCACCTTCGCCTCCACTTCGTCCCATTTCCCATGCTCCGAGATCCATTTCTCACACTGCTGGTCAATGGCCGCATTCATGAAAAAGGCAAGCAGCATAGGGGCCGGACCATTGATCGTCATGCTTACACTGGTGCGGGGATCACAGAGATCAAAACCACTGTACAATTTCTTTGCATCATCCACGGTGGCAATGCTCACACCGCTATTGCCCACCTTTCCATAGATATCCGGGCGCTCATCGGGATCTTCCCCATACAAAGTCACGGAATCAAATGCCGTGGAAAGTCTTTTTGCAGGCTGATCCAGCGCAACATAATGAAACCTTCTGTTGGTGCGCTCAGGACTGCCTTCCCCGGCAAACATCCTCGTTGGATCTTCGCCTTCCCGCTTCAATGGAAATACGCCCGCCGTGAAAGGAAACTGTCCCGGCGTATTCTCTTGCGCTTCCCACTTCAGGATATCTCCCCAATCGCGGAACTTCGGCATGATCACCTTTGGAATTCGGATACCCGACAGCGTTAGCGAGAACATGGGCTGTCGGATGATCTTATCACGAACGTTGTATTCAAATTCATTCTCCTGGTAAGCTCTCAACTTTGCCGGCCAGTTCTCCAGCAATTTCCTGTTCACCGGACTCAGTTGTTCATAAAGCACATTGAGCTTTGAGGTCAACGCTTTTTTTGCGCCTTCATCGTCCACCAATTCCACGGCCCCTTGCAACTTATATATTGAAGAAGCGATATCCGCTTGCTGCACGGCCTCTTTATTGTAGCTCCGGATGATGTCGGTGATCTCACTCAGGTAACGCACCCTTGAAGGGGGAATGATGATTGACTTGGAAGAAAGCTCATCTACCTTAGTCATCGGCTGTAATTCCAGATCAACATGGGTTTTAGCCACGATCCTGTCAACCAAGCTGATGAATAAATTTTTGACGCCGGGATCATTGAACTGGGATGCGATGGTGCCTATGATAGGCAGCTCATTATCCTTAGCCGTCCAGAGCCCGTGATTTCTTTTGTACTGTTTACGCACATCATGCAAGGCATCCAGCGCCCCTGCCTTATCGAACTTATTGATGGCGATGCAATCGGCAAAATCAAGCATGTTGATCTTCTCCAACTGCGAAGCTGCGCCGTATTCAGGGGTCATTACATAAAGCGACACATCGCAATAATCCAAGATAGATGCGTCACTCTGTCCTACCCCCGCACTTTCAAGAATGATCAAATCAAAACTTTCATCCTTACAAATATTGATCGCGTCCTGCACGTATTCACTGAGTGCTCTGTCGCTTTCGCGTGTAGCCAGACTACGCATATATGCACGGGGATGATGAATGGCATTCATCCTGATCCTATCTCCCAACAACGCACCACCCGTTTTCTTCTTAGAAGGATCTACTGAAATGACCGCTATGGTTTTATCGATCGTATGATTAAGAAACCTTCTGACCAATTCGTCAGTGACAGACGATTTACCTGCGCCTCCTGTACCTGTTATGCCCAATACCGGGATCTTCTTCGTTTGTGCAATAGGGTTAGTATTCAAACGAAGGCCATTTTCCGCGTTCGTGATCTTCCTGGCAATGGACCTCACATCTTTCACCTCACCCAACTGCATGGGCTCATGATACTCGCCCGAGCCATTCAGCGTGAAATCACACTGCTTCAACAGGTCTTCGATCATACCTTCCAATCCCAGCTTGCGACCATCGTCTGGTGAATATATCCGCGCAATCCCGTATTGATGCAATTCCGCGATCTCATCAGGAAGAATGGTTCCCCCGCCGCCGCCAAAGATTCGGATATGTCCGCACCCATTCTGGTTGAGCAGATCTTTCATGTACTTGAAAAACTCCACGTGTCCACCCTGGTAAGAGGTGATGGCGATTCCGTGAACATCCTCCTCAATGGCGCATTCAACGATCTCGGCCACCGACCGGTTATGGCCCAGATGGATGATCTCCGCACCCTTGCTCTGCAAGATCCTGCGCATGATATTGATCGCCGCATCGTGGCCATCGAACAGGCTGGCTGCTGTTACGATCCGGACCTTATTTTCAGGGGAATACGCCATAAACTAACAATCGTTAGTGCTAAATTACAAAAAGTCCCTGCATAAACGTAATTTGAAAACTATGAAAGCAGTGTTACTGATAGCCAGCCTTTTCTTCCTGTCCATCGGAAGAGCCCAGCAGACTCCAGACGATATCTATGGCGATCTTTTTCATGATGTGCAAATGAATAAGGTATTCGCCGACGGTAAAACCTTCGTTGACTGTATTCCAAAAAGAGAACCGAAGGCGATCGTGAACGACTATAAAAAGATGAAAAGCGTTGCGGGCTTCTCCCTGGAAGATTTTGTGAAGACTAACTTTGAACTACCGGCTACGCCTACCCTTAGTAATATGGGTCAGGAGAAGGACGTGGCTGCGCATATCATCAAGCTCTGGGCCCTGCTGAAGCGGGAGCCGGATGTGAAGAAAGAAGGAAGTTCCCTACTTCCCTTGCCGCACCCGTATATTGTTCCCGGCGGACGATTTCGGGAGATCTATTACTGGGACTCCTATTTTACGATGTTGGGGTTGAAAGAAAGTGGCGAAACAGAGATGATCGAAAACATGATCAAAAATTTCTCGCACCTGGTCAATACCTATGGCCATATTCCCAATGGAAACCGGACCTATTATCTCAGCCGGTCGCAACCCCCATTCTTCTCGCTGATGGTGGGCATATTAGCCGAGATCAAAGGGCGGCAGGTATGGGCCGAGTACCTCCCCGTACTGGAAAAAGAATACCAGTATTGGATGGAGGGGTCCGACAAACTCAAAAACGCCGCATCATTTAAAAGGATCGTGAAGCTGGAAGATGGCAGTTTGCTGAACAGGTATTGGGACGATGCCAGCACGCCCCGCCAGGAAAGTTATAGGGAAGATGTGGAAACCGCAACCGCTGCAGTGAACAAAATGCTTGCTGTTTCCCATTTTAAAAACGCTGCCCAGCAAAAAAAGGGCGAAGAGGCCACCCGCGCATTAGTCTACCAGCACCTGAGAGCGGGCGCGGCCAGTGGCTGGGATTTTTCGAGCCGATGGTTCAAAGATCCTTCAGACCTTACCACCATTGAAACAACCAATATCATTCCGGTAGACCTGAACTGCCTATTGTACCAGGCCGAACTGAATCTTAAGCTTGCTTATACTTTATTGCCCGGCAAAACACCTACCGAACTTGCTAAGAAGAGTTCGATGGCAGCTATGTACGACCGGCTTGCGCAGTCGCGCAAAAAAGCGATCGACGCTTACTGCTGGAACCCCGGCAAGGGTATGTACAGCGATTACTGGTTTGTTGAGAAAAAAGTTTCGGACGCCATCACCCTGGCAGGCATGTATCCCCTGTTTGTGAAGTTGGCAGATAAGCAAAGGGCAGAACAGCAGAAAAATGCCTTGATGGCGAACTTGCAAAAGCCCGGCGGTTTTTCAACAACTACAAATACCACGGGGCAACAGTGGGACGCGCCGAACGGTTGGGCGCCACTGCAGTGGATCGCGATCAGGGGCTTGCAGCAATATTATTTTGTTACTGAGGCAGACGAAGCCTCCGCCCGATGGGTGAAGTTAAATACGGATGTTTTTGGAAGAACCGGAAAACTCATGGAAAAATATAACGTCGTGGATACCAAACTTGACGCCGGCGGTGGCGAATACCCTTCGCAGGACGGATTTGGATGGACGAACGGGGTTCTTATTACGTTGATAAAGCAGAAGTAAGTTGATTGGCGGATTAGCGAATTGGCGGATTAGCGGGTGTAAATTTTCCCCCCAATCCGCAAACATCAATTCGCTAATTCGCCAATCCGCTAATCCGTCAATCCTATTGCGAGCCGTCTTTTTCCCCAAAACGAACGGAAAAACCACCGATCGCTTTTCCGCACCTTAATCCCACTTCGCAGTCGGCCCGAAAGTGAATGCCACCATAGATACGTGAAAGACTGGCCTCCTGGGCCATGGCATCATACTTCGGCTTGGATGCAGGGAATATATAACCCAACACCGTGGCCGCGGCTCCGGAAAACGTGGAATGCCCCGATGTATAACCTGGGAAATTAGGCAAGCCGATGGTCTTGATGGAACCATCGATCTGGGTAGGCCTGGCTGAAAAATAATAGGCCTTGGTATCCCAGCAACAGATCGCAGCATCGGCCATGCCCATATTAAGCAAACTGAACACCCTGGCCGTCCTCAGTTCATTTAATTTTTCCTCCCCAACTTTCAAAGCGGCAATCTCATTCCAGTGACCCGGCGGCGTGTAAGTGCCCACACCATCAGCCCAATACAATGCGATCTGCCACTCACGGGAATTCTGGTCTCTCCTGATACTCCTCACTTCTTCAAGTTCCTTTTTAAACTGATCTGATCCTACAGGAGGAGGAGCTTCAGGACGAAGCGAATCGCGCTGGGAAGGCGAGATGTGCCAAAGTTTCACATTCCCAAACATAGCCAGCATCATGGGCCGTGCAGGTAACTCCATACTCTTCCACGGCATCGTATTACCCCTTGCAACCGCATCCTGTTCCATTTGCGCCCAAAGGCCCGGATTACCTACCGCCGCACCCATACCATCGGTACGCAACCTCGCCAGCGCTTTATCGGCTACGGCATTTGCTATTTGCTCACCCGCAGCAATATCTGTTGCCGAAGCTGTGCCCGACATCATCTTCGCCCTTTTCTGCTCGGAAGCCATCTGCTGCAACATGATGGTGTCATTGGGGAACAGCACCTTTAACATGCGGTATGCTACCTGCGCAACGGCCGCATCTTCCGAAGGATATGATGGCAAGTTGGACTGGATGGTTTCGAGCGACTTAACACGACTGTCATTCACCGCGGGCGACATCCGCTTATACTGAAACTTATACTTCCATACCGTAACCAATGCATCGTACATGGCTGTATGCAAATAGGCATAAGCCCTTGACGCATAGGGCGGATTGGCAAACGGAAATTTCGGGTATGCGCCGGGGTTAGCCGCGCTCGGAACGGGATAGGTTCCGTCTGGGTTCGCTTCCGGAGGAATATTATAAACAGACACCAATTCCCTCGCAACTTCGTTCCATCTGATCACCCCGCTGTTCTTCCACCGATTTATGATCCTGTTATCTTCCGTGCCCATTGCCTGTTGCATGGACACGATTTGATCAAGTTCAGCCTTGTATGCCGCTGAATTGATGGCTTGAGGTACAGGTACAGCAATATCAGCACTGCTGACAAGGTGTATGGTTTTCCAGGTTCCACCCAGGCTGTCAATATTACTGGGTTCAAAATCTGCCACCACCCTTTCGTTCACATCTTTATTGCACGATGCCAGTACAAACATTGTTGCCATGGCGTATATGATACTCTTCATAGTTGGCTTATTTGAAAGGATTAAAAACATACTGTACACCGGCCGTCCAGGTGAAAGCTTTACCAACATTTCTGCCTCCCACCACCTGATCTGCAGCCGCGTGTAGTGCAAGGCCCTCAACGCCAGGCACCCATAGCAATCCGGAAATTCCGATCCATTGGGCATCCATTTTATTAAAAGGATAGGGCATATCGTTTCGCCGGATATCGGAGCCGGAGGTAGATGTGGACCAATTGTAATCAACATCGGCCCGGAAACGTTTATTGTTGAATCCGACCCTAAACGCGCCATCCCAAACATCGGGAACAGGCATTTCACTGCTGTTGACCTGCCTCTCATTGTAATAACTCTGGCGGTCTGTTTTGATGTTCGACTTCAGCGTATAACCCGTTTGGAAGGTGGTGAAGAACTTGCTCTTATGTTCATAATGCGCAATCACTCTTCCGTTGACAGTAGTGGCGCCCAGCCCAATAGAGTAGGGAAGAAAATCGGGAATATAGTCGCTGACAGGAAATGAAAATCCCGCGGTCAGAAAGGTGTAAAATGTACCCTGCTCATGCTTCTTCTTGATCAATTTGTATTTAGCCGCGAAGGAAAGATCCTGCCAGCCCTTCATACCGGTCATCTGACCTGCCGTAGAGCTGGTGCTGATATGAGGTAAGCCTGCAAACAAATTCAGTTTACCAGTAACACCATAACCCGCCATAGGCATGATCATTCTGGCATTGAAAGTTCCCAGGTTCAGATTCTCTCTCAGCCTTGTACCTTCCCAGTACTCCTTCCATTTTGTTTGTCCATAATCTGTAACCAGACATATCTCACCTTTTGACATAGTGAAACCGTCGGTTGGCGACTGCGCCCGGCCATGTATAGAAATAAGCATGAACAAGCCTATTCCTGCCATTGACACGATGAGGGATATCGTTCTCATTAGCTTTTGTTTTTTATTGTCCGACTATTTTTAAGGGCGTCGTCTTGCCCGGTTTTAATGCGACTATTTCTTTATGGGCGTCGCTTTGCCCGGCTTCTGAAGTTTAATTCTCTTTACCACCATCTCACCAACCTTTCGTCCCAGTATACTCCCTTCATCAAGATCAAACCGGTAGTGAATGCCACCATACAACCTCGAGATACTGGCCTCCTGGGCCGCATCCCGGAACGATTGAAAACGCCTGCTTTCCATGCCGAATTCTTTTGATGACGTATCAGTAAACGCGACATCACCGAAATACTCGCTCATCACTTCCGCAGCCGCACCCGAAATGGTGGAATGGCCACTGACGTAAGAGGGGAACGGCGGTGTTTGTATATACGGTTGCCAATTGGGATCGATGAGTTGATTGATCACCGTTTCCGGCCTGATGTAATTGCTTCTGTACTTTTCATCCCAGCACGACAAGAATGCATCAAACAAGGCAATGGAGGTTTTTGCATAGGCTGCAATGGTGGTATGCAGGTCGGCCCCCGATTTCTCAGCGCCGATGCCTACAATATTCATCCAGTGGCCCGCAGGCGAAAAACGTTTGGTCGCATACATCACGTGCCCCGTCACATTCATCTTATATGGATTATCATCCCAGAAATCCGCAATGTCTTTCTGTTCCTGTGTAAGGCTGTCTGCCGTATGCTTCACTTCCATGATCGCCCTGTAAAATGCACTGTTCCTGTTTTTGACGTCGTAGGCCGGGGGGGCAGGACATCTGATCACGGATACAGAGTCAAGCACCAGGGGCCTGACCTCCATCCAGTGTGGCTCCAGTCCGGTTGCGTACATGGGCGGAGTAGGCACCCAACGCCCTGGAGTTTCGTCTATACTATACCGTGATGCACCCCTGGTTTTGCTGTAATTGTCGCTCTTACTCCATTCCATGACAGCTGCCGATATGGTATCCGCAAATATCTTCGTGTTGGCCAGCTTCCGCTGGGGGATTCCCATACTGTCTGCCTCCGCCACAAGCTGATCGTAGTGTCCTGTCATACTTCCTTCCGGGAAAGTAACAGCGTTGCCCACTTTTACGAAGGCCAGCAGGGAAGCAAGATCATAATCAATGTCCGTTCCCTTCGGCAGGCGCGGTAAAGCAGGCAGATGCAGGATCTGGCCCGCGAGGGTTTGCCAACTTGTGTCGCCCGCCACCATGCATTCATAGGCGGCGATGTTGGCGTAAGCATAGTTCCGGGCCGCGATCATCGGCGGAAAATTATTCTCCAGCACGATGTTGTTCAGTCCCTTCACGGTTTTGCAATACCTCACGGGGTCCAACGTGAAGGTGGTATACGGCTGTTTGCTGTTGCACGCTGCAGACAGTACGAAAATCAGTACCAGAAATCGATACATAAGAAACGATTTGCGAATTAACGGATTAGCTGAAGAATTAGCGGATTGGCGGATTAGCGAATTAACGGATTGAAAAGCTGTGTAAATTAAATGATTAAATGGCGGAACTGCAATGAATCCGTCAATCCGTCAATCCGACAATTCGATAATCCCTAAATAGCTTCTGGTGGCCTGGAGGGGTCTTCCAGACATATGGAAGGAATGCCTGCAGTATTGCGAAGGATATGATCAACATGAACAGATGCGGGAGTGTTTAGCATCGGCGCTGCATCTGTAGGTTGAAAGTCTGTAGTAATATTTTTTGCCAGATTGGCCTTAGGAGCGGGTACATTTTGCTTCCCCAGATCTAAATCATTCACGAGTGAAAAAAACTGTTCCCTGGCGTTGCTAAGCGACATCTTACCATGATTCGGCAGGCATAGCAAGATCAGGGTATCATTCCACACTTTACGCTTGACATAATTATAGTGCACGCCGTCGATCTCAATTTCGCCATTATACCTTTCAAAGGACTCCCGGTTGGTCTGGTAGGGCAGGGGAAGAGCCACCCTCATTTCAATTAATTGATCATCACTGTACTGTTCATTATCGATTTGCTGTATCAATTTCATGGAAGCGCGATCTTCCATAGCGTCAAAAACGAATCGGTATCCGCCCGTGTTAAACAGGTGGATCAGGATCAGTAATATGGCTAACGGTTGCTTCACAAGCTGCAATCTACATGAATTCGTTACTATAATGGCTTCCCCCGGACTAAAATCTTCAGGCTCTTCCACTGCTTTGGGAGAACCGGGGCCTTTTTTCTCAACCCGTTTGGAGTGATCTCCAAGCCTCCAAACCCCATCAACACACTCTGAATAATTCCGCCTGCGCCCGTGGCAAAATAGGGGTTGGTACCCCCTTTGGTCTCTGCAATTACCCTAAACGGGGGGTTCAGATTCGGTATATAAGATTCCCTGAACCACTTATATGCTGCTTCACCATCTCCCAATCTCGCGTAAAGGGTGGTGAAAACGGCTTGGGTCATCGCAGGGGTGCCTGCATCAGGTACCCTTTTGGAGTAGTACTCCAGATCGGCCCGAATGGCCTTGGGATCATTGACTTCGTGCAGCGGGTAGGCAAGGAGGTTTACATCGGCCTGCTTAATTCCTTCACCCTGGTAGGTGGCGTGCTCCCGTGTTATACCGTCCGGAAACTTCAGGATGGGAATGTTGTCTCTCACCTCCGTCCAATCAGGATCAGCCTTTAATGAAAGTAGTTTCGCGGCTGCAACTGCGTACTCGAGATTGGCCCTGGCAGCGGCATTGGTAAATGCATTATTGTCAACGTTCTCGGCCCATTCATCCGCAGCCACTACATTTTTTATGTCGTACCCCCCCTTACCGTTTCTTTCTACCCTCGATGCCCAGAAATCAGCAGTGGCTGATAATATTGGCCATCCTTTCTCCCGGAGCCAAAGGGTGTCCTGGGTGACGGAGTAGTAGTTCCAGGCTGCAATACCCACACAAGCGGTAATATGATGTTCAAACGGACCACTCAGGGCCCAAACCGGCGTTTCTTCCACCCCCGTGGCGGCACTTTCCCATGGATACATAGCCCCCTTGAATCCTTTTGAGAACGCGTTTCTTTTCGCCGCATCGAGGCGCTGAAACCGATATTCCATCATTGACTTCGCCATCTCCGGCTGCATAACAAGATATGCCGGGAACATCCATAACTCTGTATCCCAAAATACATGGCCATTGTATCCCAATCCGCTTAGTCCCATGGGGGATGGCGACTGCGCAGTACCGGCCCTTGAGAAAGAATACAAATGATACAGCATGCTGCGGATATCTTTCTGACTTTGCGGATCTCCCTCGACAATGATATCTGATTGCCACAGTTCCGCCCAGGCTTGTTTATGGAACTTCAACAAACGGTCGCGGCCCTCGAGCCTGGCATAGATCGACAATCTTTCAGCTTCATTCAGGGGATCATCATGGTGGGCACTGGTGATCGACGTGCCTGCAATAGAAAAGCGATACACCTCGCCGGCTTTCAACTTCCTGGAGAACTTCATCAGGTGCATGTTATTATCCCACATTTCATGGACCACCCTGGGTTCCTCGCCATGCTTTTCAGGAAAAAGAAAGGTGTTAGACGCGCACATGAGTAGTTTGCCAGTAGGACTTTTAGCAGTAGACGTGAGCAGGCTTAATACCACATGCGGGCGGTCAATTTCGTTGTAATAATTTTCTACATCCCGCAGGGCGTCTGGCGCTTCCATCACCGATGCTCCATTGATGACCATATCTTTCTTAGCCTGTATGGTAACGTCCATTAAGACAGTGAATGGAAGTTGGCGAAGCGCGTAATAGGTATACGAGATCGACGCCTTATCGGCCTGATCGAAAGATCCGGTGAATGAAGCTTCACGCATATTGAGGTCCTGCGAAAAATTTGAAATATTCTTTCTGTCGATCCGCTGACCATCGATATCCAACGTCATGTTCAGGAGATTAAAACTCCTTAAAAAATTACTCACTCTTCCCCTTCCATACTGATCGTAGGCGCCTGCCAGCACAACCTCTTTGACTTTAAACGGCTCCGGGGCAGATACAATGCCGATCATACCATTGGCCACCGTAACGCCATAGTATTCGCTTCCCGGCAAAGGAGAAGCACGTATGGTCCAGTCGCCCTGCGCCACAACGGAAACCGTTTGCAATAGGGTGCAGATACACAAGATATACCGCTTCATCATATATTTTTTGGTTTGCTGCCTGCTGACAACTTCAGGAAATCTTGCTAATTTACTACTACCCTTTGTTGCAATGAGCGGATTGACGGATTGGCGGATTGGCGGATTATTCAATGCAATCCGCCAATCCGTTAATTCGCTAATACAATCATACTAATCTCCACATTAACGTTCTTTGGCAGGCCGAGTACGGCAACTGTTTCCCGCGCGGGAAAGTTTCCTGTGAAATATCTTCCGTAGACCTCATTGACCTGTTGGAACAACGACATATCACTTAAAAAGATCGTCGTTTTTACCACCTGGCTGAAGTCGGACCCAGCGGCTGTAAGGATGGCCTCCAGATTCTTCATCACCTGCTCTGCTTCTTCTTCCAACGTTTTGGCATCGATGTTATTCGTGGTGGGATCGATGGCGACCTGCCCCGAAATAAAAAGGAATCCGTTTGCCTTTACGGCCTGGTTATAGGGCCCTATGGGCGCCGGGGCACTCGTTGTATTGATTATTGTTCCTGCCATATGCTGATTTTATAGAAAACTAAAATTGCACCGTTTATTGGAGTCTGCCAACCTATTTTTGCGGAAATTGCGTAAATGAGATGTTTTGTGTTGTCGGACGACGATCACTGGAAAGAACTTTTCGCTTCTGCACTGGCCGTTGAGGTGATGCGGGTTTCCCGTGATGAATGCAAGCCGGGCAACGCGGATGTCTTGTTTGACTTGCGGCACGAAGCCTGGGATCTTGACCTGTACCGGGCATATCCCAAAAACCCCATATTTATTTCTGCAGTCCAGGGCACGCTTAAAGAACACCAGGCTCCAGACCATGTAGTTCGAGTAAATGGCTGGCCCGGTATGATGGGTAAGCCCTGTCTGGAATGTCCCGGTCATCCGGCTACAAAGGCGAGGGCAGAAGAAAGCCTGGACCGGCTGAACAAGAAGTTGGAATGGGTACCGGACCTCCCGGGAATGGTCTCACCCCGCGTGGTTGCCATGATTGTGAATGAAGCATGGTTCACCTGGGAAGAGGGGGTGGCTACCAAAGAAGACATTGACACCGCCATGAAACTGGGCACCAATTACCCTTACGGTCCGTTCGCCTGGGGCGCACTGATCGGCCTGGATAAGATCGTTTCCCTTTTACAAACCCTTCGC
>Ga0164293_10000954_pt1 | contig 24167 bp, 26 predicted proteins | sample GEODES118metaG_FD_111487 | JGI IMG/M metagenome (GOLD analysis project Ga0164293, IMG submission 111487) | Eutrophic lake water microbial communities from Lake Mendota, Wisconsin, USA - GEODES118 metaG | ecosystem: Environmental > Aquatic > Freshwater > Lake | place: USA: Lake Mendota...
CATGCCGGAAAACGAACCTTGCCCGAAATGCTACCAGCCTTGGCCAAGCCCGGCGCACTAGCGCAAGCCGTGATCTGGGGCCTCGCTATCCGCCTGGCCCACCGCCTCGACGGGGGCACGGGGGGCGCATTGGCCGACAGCCGCATCGACGGCGACGGCGCGACGTTAAAGCTGCACTTGCGCGGCTCGGCTGTCCGCTTGCAGTCGAACAGTGTCTTGCGCCGTTTGCAAGCTTTGGGCGAAGCGCTAGGCCACGCGCAGGCGGAGATTATCGGTTGAGGGGGGGGCTTCAACGCTCATGTGGCGCGCACGTCGCCCTGAACCTGCTTCAGGGGTATAGCGATATATTAAACTTTTACCACCGATGACCACCCCGCTGGAAATTAGATCATCTTTTAGCCTTCCAAGCCGACCGGTCATCACGAATTTGGTGCCTAAGGATGTTTTCAATATAAATTTGGTTCCATACCATTCCGAGTTGCAGGTCCTTTTCCTGTTCCCCTACAATTCGTCCTGAGTACAATCCTAAAAAACTACTACGCCCATTATTTCCATAATCCATGAAGTTGGGGATACTCGGTTGTTTCATCCCGGCGTGTTCCATAAATTCATCATAAGGGTCTGGCAGATAGGTCCGTTGAATTACGGGCGCTCCCGACATTCCTGATCTAGAAGCCGTATCAATTAGCCAATATGGTTGAACTTCTTTCGGTATCTGCCACTCTGATGCCAAGCTACCTCGCTTCCAGATCGGCAGGTGAACGCCCTCAATTCCGAGCGGGAAGCCTAAAATGAACAAATCGCAACCGATTGATAACGGAATGTGCGACGACCCCAGCTTATTTATGTGATGCAGTTCAACATTAGATGGTGGCGTAATCGGTAAAATAGCAATGTCGATATCTGACCCTCGGTCATGATCCACGAGCCAAAGTGGCGCACCTTTAGTGTCTGTCAACGAAACTTTCGTAGTGCCTTTTCTTCCCACCGGTTGCCCCTCAAGATTCCAATAGACCTCTAACAGGTTGGGCTCAGAGCACTCTTTCGATAAATGTATTTTAGTCTGAAAGTGTCGACCGGAGAGGCAATGCCAAGCGGTAACTAGATAATCTTTATCGTCGTGACTCCAAAAGAACGCAGTGCCAGTGGCTAAAGAGGTTTCATTGAAATACATTTTAATTGGCACTGCCGCGAGAGAATACCAATCAAATCGGGTGAATCGTTCTTCCATAATTTAATTTAGCCCCCCTCACCCCATCGGGTATAATATATCTTTCGTCACCTTGTGCACCGCGGTCATAACGTCATCGCTCAGCTTCAGGCCAATCGCAGCGAAGATATCGTCGAGCTGATCTTCCTTGCTCACGCCCACAATGGTGGACGCGACAAAGTCATGCTGCTTCGACCACGCGGTTGCCAACGTGACGGGCGACATGCCAGCTTCCTTGGCAATCTCGACAATCCGCATCGTGCTTTCCAACGCACGGGGGCCGGCGAAGCGTTGCGCCATGTCGACCTGGCGCGACCCGGCCATTTCCAGATAACGCGAGAAACGCGCGCCTTCGGGGCGTGCGCCGTCGAGATATTTGCCCGAGAGCACGCCACCACCCAAAGGCGAATAAGGCAGTAACGACACGCCTTCTTGGCGACAGACTTGTTTCAGCTCATCTTCAAAGCGGCGGTTGTTGATCGAAAAATTATTCTGGATACTGTGATAGCGTGCGGTGCCCAACCGCTCGGACGTCGCAAGCGACTTCATTAGGCCATAGCTGGTCTCATTCGAGCAACCCAAGACGCGGACCTTGCCGGAGCGCACCAATTCGTCGAGCACCTCCATTGTCTCATCATAAGCAAGGCCATGGTCGGGCCAATGCGTTTGGTACAGGTCGATATAATCGGTCTGCAAGCGGCGCAGGCTTTCCTCAACCGCGGTAATGATATTGTGCCGATCTAGCGTGGTCATGCCGCCGCGCTTGGGCGACTTGAACCACGTATGGCTTGGACCCGAAACCTTGGTTGCCATGATGATGGCATCGCGGTTCTTGCCCTTCATCCAGCGGCCGACAATATCCTCCGTGCGGCCAACCCATTTGATGTCGGGCGGCACGGGATAACCCTCTGCCGTGTCGAAAAAGTTGATACCCGCGTCCAGACATTTGTCGAGAATGCGGTGCGCCTCGGCCTCATCGGTTTGCGACCCAAAGGTCATGGTGCCCATGCAGATATCGGACACATAAATGGCGCTTTTGCCGATGCGACGATGTTCCATATTGTTTTCCTCCTAATATTGTCCGGCCGCACCAACGACCAAAAAGGCAAGCGCGGCTAGTAACCCTGACACGCGGTTTGAACGAAAATGGCCAAGCGCGTTGCTGCCATCGGATTTTAGCGAAACGACTTGCATCCCCAAATGAAAAGCAACCGGAAGCAACGCAATAAGCGCCTGTTTTTCGGGCCGCACGCTCCAGATTGCCATGCCCCAACCAAGAATAGTCAAAACATAAAATGCCGCAACGCCAAGCCGGACGCTGCCACCCAGTCGCAAGGCGCTCGATTTAATCCCGACCAAGGCATCATCCTCACGGTCCTGCATCGCGTATATGGTGTCATAGCCAACGACCCAAAATATCGTACCCGCATAGAGCCAGAACATCGCCGCAGCGCCCTGCCCGCTGATGGCTATCCAGCCGACCAACGCACCCCAGCTGAACACCAGACCAAGCCATAATTGCGGCCACCACGTTATGCGTTTCATAAATGGATAAGCCGCGACCAGAAGGATGCTGCTTAAAGCGACAATCTGCGCCTCCCACCGAAGCTGGAACAGCACCAGCAGGCCAAGCGCGCATAAGCCAAGCAGAAAAGCCCATGCGCCACGCACGCTGACATCGCCGCTTGGTAATGGCCGCGATGCCGTGCGCGCCACTTGCGCGTCCAGATTGCGGTCGACAATATCATTATACACGCACCCTGCCCCGCGCATCACAATCGCGCCAAGCAGCATCCACAACGCAAGGTCCCAGCGTGGAACAAGCCCGCCCGAAAGCGCCAAGCCAAATGTACAGGGCCAGAACAACAGCCACCAGCCAATGGGGCGGTCCAACCGCGCCAAAAGCACAAGCGCCCGCAGCTTGACCGGCAATAGGGCAATGATGCCGGTATATTCGCTATCGGGGACAAGTTTCGAAGACATATGTATGGCCCTGCCAAAAATTATCCGGCGCGTCATCTGCGAAGTTTAGGGCGCGCAACTTGATAGATGACGCCGCCTGCTTTTGCGGTTAGACGCGGGGCTATGCCCGCAAAACCCGCCTGGCCTCCAAAATCAACGCCGCGCTTGTTTGTCGAACAACCGCTGGAACTTGGCGCGACGCTGAACATCGCGGGCAATAGCGCGCATTATCTCTTAGGTGTTATGCGCCTCAAAGAAGGCGCGCCGGTCAAATTGTTCGATAACATTTCGGGCGAATATCTTGCCACCGTTGCACGCATCAGCAAGCGTGATCTTGATCTGACGGTTGAATCAAAATTGCGTGCGCGCGAAACCACACCCGATCTATGGATCGCCCAAGCGCTGGTTAAAAAAGACCGCTTCGACTGGATCGCGGAAAAAGCGTGCGAACTGGGCGTCGCGCGCTTTGTACCGGTGCTGACTGCGCGCTGTGTGGTCGATAAGGTCAAGGATGACCGCCTGCGGGCGCACATGATTGAGGCTGCCGAGCAATGCGAACGCACCGCTTTGCCGTACATATCGCCGCTGACGAAACTGGAAGCGCTGTTGAAGGACTGGCCTGCCGAACGCACCTTATATTTCTGCGACGAACGCGGTGGCGCGCCGCTTTTGGAGGCCATAAGTCCTGAGCCAGCCGCGATATTGATTGGCCCCGAAGGCGGCTTCACTGATGGCGAAAATGCCTCTATTCGCGCGCATCCTAATGCCCGCCCCGTTTCGCTTGGCCCAAGAATATTGCGCGCTGACACCGCCGCCATATCAGCGATTTCCATCTGGATGGCAAAGAATGGCGATTGGTCCGCTTAGCGGAGGCCGCGATCTATACGTTCAATACTGCATAACAGGATAACATTAATCTACTGGCAATATCGCCACGACATTTCTAAACCCCCGCGATGAGCACAAAAACCGTTTCAAGCCGTATAGATCCCGTGATCGAAACGCGCGATCAATTGGTCGCCGCCATTGCCAAGGGCAAAAAGCCCAAGGACCGCTGGCGCATTGGCACCGAGCATGAAAAGTTCGTGTATAATCGCGCCGACCATCATGCCCCATCTTATGATGAACCTGGCGGCATACATGACCTTTTAATGGCGCTGACCGAATTCGGTTGGGAACCGATATACGAAAATGGCAAGGTTATTGCGATGAGCGGAGCCGACGGCACCGTCAGCCTCGAACCCGCCGGGCAACTTGAACTATCCGGCGCGCCTTTGGAAAATTTGCATCAAACCTGCGCCGAAACCGGCCGGCATTTGAAACAGGTCAAGGCCATTGGCGACAAGACCAACACCAGCTTTTTAGGCCTTGGCCTCTGGCCCGACAAGACGCGCGCGGAACTGCCGATCATGCCCAAGGGCCGTTATGACATCATGCTGCGCCATATGCCGCGTGTTGGCAGCATGGGTCTCGACATGATGCTGCGCACCTGCACGATTCAGGTCAATCTCGATTATTCGAGCGAAGCCGACATGGCGCGTAAGTTCCGCACATCGCTGGCGCTGCAACCGCTTGCCACCGCATTATTTGCCAATTCGCCGTTTTTGGAAGGCAAGCCAAACGGCTTCTTATCCTACCGCAGCCATATCTGGTCCGACACCGATCCGCAGCGCACGGGCATGTTGCCTTTCGTGTTCGACGCCAATTTCGGCTATGAACAATATGTAGATTATATGCTGAAAGTGCCGATGTATTTCGTCTATCGCGACGGCAAATATATCGATGCTTCGGGCCTTGATTTCCGCGACTTCCTAAGAGGCGAACTCTCGGTGCTACCCGGCGAAAAGCCTACGGTGAGCGACTGGGAAGACCATATGTCCACCGCCTTTCCCGAAGTGCGGTTGAAAAGCTTCCTTGAAATGCGTGGGGCCGATGGTGGCCCATGGAATCGCATCTGCGCCTTGCCGGCTTTCTGGGTCGGCTTGCTCTACGACCAAAATGCGCTCGATGCCGCATGGGACGAGGTAAAGCATTGGACGATGGAACAGCGCGAGGCGTTGCGCAACGCCGTGCCCGCACAAGGCCTGAAAGCGGATATACCTGGCGGCGGCAAGTTGTTGGATTTGGCGGGACGCATCCTCGACATATCGTCATCCGGCTTGGCTGCGCGCAATTGCTTAAACGCCAGCGGTGACAATGAAACCGGATATCTCGACCCGTTGCGCGAAATCGTCGCCAGCGGCAAAACCGTTTCGGAAGTGTTATTGGAGAAATATCACGGCGAATGGGGCGGCGATGTGTCGCGCGTCTATGACGAGATGAGTTTCTAGTTCGATATTGTCGAAAGCAGACTTGCCCCGTTCGCATATCGGGGTTAAGGGCACCCTTCTTCGCTGAACGCGAAGTGCAGGAGTTTAGCTCAGTTGGTAGAGCATCGGTCTCCAAAACCGAGGGTCGTGGGTTCGAGTCCCCCAACTCCTGCCATTTTATTGGCCTCGATTACTCGTTGGCCTCTTCGCGGATCTTCATCCGCCAGCCCCAGATACTCAAAATAAACATCGCGGCATTCGCACCGAAGTCTAATGCCATCCAACGGTTCAAAATGGGCAATTCATATACAAAATAATAGTTGAAGGCGAAGAAGGGCAGCAACGCGATGGTGTAAGCAACAAAAGATGCGCGCGTAAATTGGCTAAACCAAATGAACACACCACCCAAAACGGCTTGTGCGCCAAAACAGCCCATAAAGAGCGCGCTGGTCGCGCTCAAATGTTGGTACTCCGGATTAATTGTCATCCGCTCGACCATATTCGGAGCAAACAAGCACCAACCGCCCAAAACAAAATAGGGCAAAGCGAGAAGGCGCTGGATGTGGATAGACTGCATATACTTCATCCGTTTCGTCATCCGTAGCGATGCAGCTCAAGGCCATAACACGACGGATAGCGCAACCATTGCCTTCAATGCGCCTTGCGCTTGGTAACCATGTGATACACCCACACAATCACCGCACCAATCGCAAGGCCGACGACGCCACTCATCGCCGCATCTGCGACCCACGCCAACGCACCCTCATATAGGCCGAGAAACTCCGCCGGATGGATGCCAAAGCCATGGACGATGATCTGGCCGCCCACCCACAGCATGGCGGCAGTGCCGATGGTAGACAAGGCAGCCAGCAATTTGGGCATGCCCTTAACCAAGCCGCGGCCAATCGCTTGTGAAGCGCTATTTTCGCGCCCGGCCAACTTCAATCCGATATCGTCCATTTTTACGATCAGGCCAACCACGCCATAGACACCGATGGTGACCATGATGGCGACAGCGGCCAATGTCCCTGCCTCCAACCAAATAGAATTCGCTGCAAGGCTTTTCACTTCATTGAGGGCAATCGCCATGATTTCGGCGGACAGGATGAAATCGGTGCGCACAGCGCCTTTCACCATCGCCGCTTCATGTTCGCTGCTGGTCAGCTCTGCCAGTTCCTCCAGCAGATTCTCTTCTTCATGCGGCGCGATTTTTTCCCACACTTTTTCCGCGCCTTCAAAACATAAATAAGCGCCACCGAGCATCAGAATTGGTGTGATGGCCCACGGCAAAAACAGGCTCAAAAGCAACGCCACGGGCAAGATGATCACCAGCTTGTTGAAGAATGAGCCCTTAGCGATACGCCAAATAATCGGCAATTCGCGGTCGGGGGTAAAGCCTGTGACATATTGCGGTGTCACGGCTGTATCGTCGATGACAACCCCTGCGGCCTTGCTTCCCGCCTTGCCTGCTGCGGCCGCGACATCATCCACAGAAGCCGCCGCCACTTTCGCTATGGTGGCGATGTCGTCGAGTAAAGCAGCAAGACCGGATGGCATTTGGGATGGTTCCTTGGTACGATTGAGCTTTCCGGAGATAGCCCAAAAGTCCGATAGTTCAAGGCACTTCAACATCGTGCATATGGCCAACGGGCTTACTTAAACATACTTGCCTCAGGCCGAATCCATCGCTAAAGACCTAGTCTTTCCGAAATAGGAACCTATATCGCTCTCGACCCGCCGGTCGGAGCGCTGGCGGCTATCCTCGGGATCGAACAGGAAGAAACGATATGGCAAAGAATAGCCCCGGTGAATTCATCCGTCAGGTGCGGACCGAAGTCGGCAAGGTAGTTTGGCCGACAAGGCAGGAAACCGTGCAGACCGCGATCATGGTGTTGATCATGACGATTATCCTTGCCGTCTTCTTTTTAGGCGTCGACGCGGTATTTGCCGCAATTGTAAAGGGTCTGCTCGCGCTCGCAGAAGGCTAAAAACAGCCCCTTTAAAGAGTTTTAGGAAAAGAAATAATTATGGCACGCTGGTACATCATTCACGCTTATTCGGGCTTTGAAAACAAGGTCCGTGACCAGATTCTGGCAGAGGCGGAGCGCATCGGCCTTTCGCAATTGGTTGAAGCTGTAGAGGTTCCCACCGAACAGGTGACCGAAGTGCGTCGCGGCAAGAAGATTAAGGCCGAACGCAAATTCTTCCCCGGCTATGTTCTGGCAAAGCTGAACATGAATGATGATGTGTATCACTTGGTCAAAAACACGCCAAAGGTTACGGGCTTTCTGGGCGCGGGTAACAAGCCGCAGCCGATCACCGAAGCCGAAGCCGCCCGCATCCTCAATACCAAGCAAGAACTCGAAGCAGCGCCGAAGAAGCGTGTGTCGGTCGACTATGAAATTGGTGATCAGGTCAAGGTGCTTGGCGGACCATTTGCAAGCTTCAACGGCTTGGTCGAAGAACTCGACTTCGACAAGAACCGCGTGAAGGTATCGGTCAGCATCTTTGGCCGCGCAACACCGGTCGAGCTAGACTTTGAAGAAGTTGAATTGATTAAGTGATGATCCGCTCCCTTCATGGGAGTGGACATGGATGTCGACAATCTGCTTAGCTATAGGCTCGGCTTGCTTTTCCGGCGCATTTCACTTATTCGCCCCCCTCTCCTGATGAGAATCAGAAGAACCCGTGCGGGAGGTTGCTGCCAAATCTGTTTGGATGCGACTGTTTGACCGCTTAATTTGACCCGTTTTTGTTTCGGCATTTTCGGGGAAAGAATGAAAGGACGCCATATATGGCAAAGAAAATTGACGGCTATATCGGCCTGCAAGTTCCTGCAGGTTCAGCCACACCATCCCCGCCAATCGGCCCAGCTTTGGGTCAGCGCGGCGTGAACATCATGGAATTCTGCAAGCAGTTCAATGCGGCGACCGCCGACATGGAAAAAGGCACGCCCATTCCAACGAAGATTACGGTATTTGCGGATAAGAGCTTTACCTTCGTCATGAAGTCACCGCCTGCGACCTATCTGATCAAGAAGGTTCTGGGTTTGAAGTCCGGTTCGAAAGAACCAGGCAAGGTGTCGGCTGGTAAGATTACCCGCAAACAACTGGAAGAAGTCGCGACCCTTAAAATGGCCGACCTCAACGCGAACGACATGGACGCGGCCGTAAAAATCATCGCAGGCTCGGCTACCGCCATGGGCCTCGAAGTCGTGGAGGGTTGAGAACATGGCCAAGCTAACCAAAAAAGCTAAGTCGCTCGCGCATCTCGATGCTGACAAGCTGTACAGCGTTGATGAAGCGCTGAAGACCATCAAGGAATTGGCGACCGCCAAATTTGACGAAACCATCGAAGTCGCGATGAACTTGGGCGTTGACCCACGTCATGCTGACCAAATGGTGCGTGGCATGGTTTCGCTTCCTGCTGGTACCGGTAAGGAAATGAAGGTTGCCGTGTTCGCACGTGGCGACAAGGCGACTGCGGCGACTGCTGCTGGTGCTGACAAGGTCGGCGCCGAAGACCTGATGGAAGACATGCTGGCTGGCAATCTCGATTATGACCGCGTTATTGCAACGCCGGATATGATGGGCATCGTTGGCCGCTTGGGTAAGACCTTGGGTCCAAAGGGCCTGATGCCTAACCCGAAGCTTGGAACCGTCACCATGGACGTCGCTGAAGCCGTTAAGGCTGCAAAGGCCGGTCAGGTTGAGTTCCGCGTTGAAAAGCAAGGCATCATCCACAGCGGCATCGGTAAGAAAAGCTTCACCGACTCCGACCTGCGTAAGAATTTCGATGCATTGGTCGATGCTGTCATTAAGAATAAGCCAAGCGGTTCAAAGGGCAAATATGTCCGCCGCGTAGCGATCAGCTCGTCGATGGGCCCAGGCCTGAAGATCGATCTGGCAGACGTCGCTGGCGTATAACGCGCGTCGCAATCTGAACAAAAAGGGGCTGGAGGGAAACTTCCGGCCCTTTTTCTTTGCGGTGCATACCGATATCCAATAGCTTTTCATGATGCGAATATTATTGGCCTTTGTTATCGCGCTGCTTCCAATGCCCGCCGTTGCGGCTGAACCGGTCCAGCCAAAAGCCGCCAAACCCATCCTATTGCGCGCCGTTCCCATCCGGCACATCACCCCCGGGATTGAAGTCTTGCTGTCCGACCGATTGGAGTTACTCGCGGGAAAACGAGTCGCATTGTTGACCAACCAGACCGGCGTGGATCGCAAAGGCGTCCGCAACATCGATCTGCTGCGCGCGCATCCCGCCATCAATCTTGTCGCGCTTTTTAGCCCGGAACATGGTGTGCGCGGCGTGGCGCAAGCCGGTGAAAAAGTGGCTTCGGGCCTAGATTCCAAATCCGGATTGCCCGTGCATAGCCTCTACGGTGAGACGAAAATGCCGACAGCAAAGATGATGCAAGGCATTGATATTGTGCTGGTCGATCTGCAGGATATCGGCACACGTTTTTATACATATTCCTCAACGCTTTTGTACATGCTGCGCGCCGCAGAGACATCGGGGGCTGAGGTCATAGTGCTGGATCGTCCAAACCCACTCGGCGGCATGATGATCGAGGGACCAGTGCTCGAACCTGCATTTGCCTCTTTCGTCGGAAGCTTTGCCATGCCGGTCCGGCACGGTATGACCTTCGGCGAGCTTGCGCAGATGTTCGTCGGCGAAAATAAGCTGCGCACGCGCCTTCATATCATTCCCATGCGCGGCTGGTATCGCAACTTGACGCCATATGCCGGTTGGGATTTACCTTGGGTACCGCCCTCGCCCAATATGCGGTCACCCAAAACAGCAGCTGTCTATCCCGGAACGGCCTTGTTCGAGGGCACCAACATCTCCGAAGGACGGGGAAGCGAAAAACCCTTCGAATATATTGGCGCGCCTTTCATCGATGGCCGTGCACTGGCGGAACGATTAAATACAATGGGGTTGCCGGGTGTCGCTTTCGAGCCCGTGTCCTTTAAACCGGATTTTTCCAAATATGCGGGACAAGACTGCCACGGCGTATGGGTCATCCCCTCCAACAGCAAGACATTCCAGCCATTCCGCACCGGCATCGCTTTGGTGAAGACAGTCCATGACATGTACCCGGACAAGTTTGAATTCCACCGCGGCGTCCCAGCCTTTTTCGACCAGCTGGCGGGAACCGACAGTGTCCGTAAAGGCATTTTAGAGGGAAAGTCAGTCAGCGACATCGAACGCCAATGGCAGTCCGAGCTTGACGCTTTCATGTCATTACGGGCGCGGTATCTGATCTATTCTTAAAATTACCGCCGGCACAGCACACAATAAATGCGACCGCCGTTCCGATGCATAATTGCCATGGGAAGGCCAGAGCCTTCCAAGCCGTTGGTAGGCCAAGACTGTCCACGACATAATGTTGTTGCACCAATATTGTGACAAAACCGGCTAGCAAAGCGGCGATCACCGACCATGTCGCCCCGCGTTTCGTAAACACTACGGTGCCATAGACCCCCAGCAAGCCCGAATAAGCAAAAACCATGACACCAAGCACAAATTCGAGCAAAGGCATGTCGCTGTAACGCTGCCAATAGAAGCACAATATCGACATCGCAAACAGCGCACATGCGAGCAATATCATCGCCATGCGCCCCGCATTGACAATATGCTGCTCGTCTGACGGGGCGCCACGGCGTTCCAGCCATGGCCGGTAAAAATCGTTCACGACCACCGCCGACATCGAGATTAGTCCGGAATTGATGGCTGCCGCGGCGATGACGCCTACAGTGACTAGCCCGCGCAAACCCGGTGGGATCTCGGACAGAATGAACGACATGAAGACGGTGATTTTTTCACCGGCGAACGCGTTGGTCGCACCAACGCTTACCCCCATCAGGTCGGAGCGATTGTAAAAGATGTGGAGCAGCGATCCTATCGCCATGAATAACGCCACCACAGGGATTGCTGCCCACATGCTTGCGTAAAGCGCGCGCGTGCCCGATGCCGCATTTTCGCAGGCCAGGAAACGCTGTGTTGTGTCCTGATCCAGCCCCGCATTGCCGATATTGAGCAGCACCAGCCCAGTCAGGATCGCCCAAACGGTAAACGGCTTGCTAAAATCGAAGGACCAGTCAAACAAACGGAGCTTGTCCATGCCGTCCGGCGCAGATTGCAGCGCTTCCCAGATTTCAGGCGCGGGTGCTGGAATTTTCACCAGCAAAAAGATGAACACCAGCACCGCGCCGCCGAGGTAGAGCACGACCTGTACCAAGTCGCTCCAGATAATGGCATTCAGCCCGCCGAACAGTGTGAAGGCAATACCGAAGACGACGAGCACCGCCGATGCGATAATGATATGTTGTGGCTCGACATCAAGGAAGATGATCATCGAAACCGCAATAGCGGCAAGATATAGCCGCGCGCCGCTCGCCAAAATTCGACCGACAAGATACATTCCCGCCGCTGCGCGTCTTGCCGTCGCATCGAAACGCGTTTCCAGCAATTCATATACCGTCGTCGCGCCAATTGCGTAGAATCGAGGGATCAGGAAACGGGCTACAAGAAAGGCCGCAATGATCGCGGCAAAATTGCTTGTGAGATAGCTGTAATCGCCGCGATAGCTGTTGTCCGGGGCACCGAGAAATGTTGCCGCTGACTGCATCGTCGACAGCACAGAGACTGCAACCAGCCAGACTGGTGCATGATGGCCAGCGAGAAAATAGTCGTCCGCCGTTTTCGTGCGCCGTGTCGCCTGATAGCCGGCCAATGCCAGCAAGGCGACATAAGCCAATAATATGCCCCAGTCATAAATCGTGAATGCTAATGGCATATATGCTCCCCCACAGCGCAGCCACTAACCCAACATGCCTGTGTGTTCAAATGCGCTACCGCGCCATATACGCATCCAGCGTCTCATGATAATGGCGGATGCGGCTTTCCTGATAGCGCGCAAGCGTAACGCCCGGCTTTTTCGAAGCCCGAAGGCCCCGCTGAATACGCATCAGATTATCGGTGTCCTGATCCGCAACCATCGCTGCTGATCCCAGTTCAGGCGCATCGGCCCATTTCTGATCCGGCCCCAGCATCGTCATTTTGGCAGGTTCTGGATGCGGACCATCCGGCGCTTTGGAAAATAGGAACATGATTTCCATGATCGAGCTTTCCGGATCGTCACCATTCGGACGGAAGCGATAGGTAATCGGTAGTGCCTGCCCGCCCCACGGCACCATATTAGGGAACAACATATATTCGATCAGATCGAGCGATTCTGTATCTGAAAGATCCGACATGTCGCGGCCAATCGAACGGGAAATTTTCTCCCGTGCGCGTTCGGCCAGCTTGCCGCGGGCCGTTTCACCTTCGCCCACTTCAATGGGTTTGCCCGCAAAAAAGGGCACGTCGCGGCGCATTTCCTCGATCGTCTGTTCGGGCGTCGTCGCAGGTTTCGACGGACTGGTGACGCCTTGCACGCTAATCATCCGGCTGACATGGCGCACACTTGGCCAAACATCATATTGGGTATTGCTGTCGCCATAATAGCTCAGCACCTGTCCATGCGCGAACGGTACATGGTACGCTTCGACAAAAGCCTCCATCGCCAGTTTCCAGTTGCATGGCATGATCTTGGCAACATGCGCCGCGACATAGCGGTCTTCGAGATTGAATGACGAAAAATGCTCGGGCAAATTTTCGAGATAGGATTCCAACGGCTCAGCGTCGGCATCAAAATTGATAAAAACAAAGCCGCCCCAAAGGCCAACCCGCGCTTCGGGAAGGTTCATCTTGTCTTTATCGACATGGGGAAAATCCCATTGCCCCGGAATAACGGACAACGCGCCATCCAACTTCCACGTCCAGCCATGAAAGGGGCAGCGAAATTGTTTCACACATCCGCCTTCGGTGCGCAGCATCGTGCCACGATGCAGGCAAGAATTGATATAGGCCTTAATTTCGTCAGGCCCGGTGCGCACAACAATCAAGGAATTATGAACGATGTCATACACGATATGATCGCCGACATTCGGGATATGCTCCAACCGGCAGGCAAGCTGCCATGTCTTGCGCCAGACTTTTTCGACTTCGCGATCATGCCAGTCTTTTGAAAAATAACGCTCTATCGAGACATCTGCGCTGCTTTGCCCGATGGCAGGCGATTCCACGCGCATGATTTCTGGCGCGGCATTGGTATCTTTATCCAATATCTCCTGCACCGATGGGCCGGGACGGCGCGCAATTATGTTGTCCAACTCACTCTCCCCAATTTGTCTTGCACCATCCTGCCGCCATGGTAGCAACACTGCAATGAACAATTTACAGCATCGTCACCTCATTCAAATGACCTTGACCGTTGATTTTGTCGGCATGGTCAGCATTGGCCAGACCCCAGCCGGCATGCGCCGTATCGCGCCGGTCACCGGCGGCCACTTTACTGGCGAACGGCTGAACGGCAAGGTGCTGCCCGGCGGAAATGATTGGGTCGTCAACCGGAGTGATGGCGTCATGGTCATCGACGTACGCCTGACGCTTCAAACCGACGACGGCGCGCTGATATATCTGACCTATCAAGGGCGTTTCCTCGCCAATGCCCATGCCATGGCCCGCTTTGCCAAAGGAGAGGCATTGGATGCCTCCGAATATTCCTTGGCTATCTCGGCTAAGTTTGAATGTGGGAATGCGCGCTATAGCTGGCTGAACAATGTGGTTGCAGTCGGCACGGGTGAACGCACGGCAACCGGTCCGATTTATTCCATTTTCGAAATAGGTTGAACAAATCGCGGCCATAAAAGGCTTAATGCCAATCCGCCCATGACGAGGGCAGCCGCCAGCAACTTCCAACTTTGCAAGGGTTCGTCCAGAAACAAGGTCGATGCGCCCATGCCGAAAACCGGCACCAGTAAGGCCATGGGCGCCACAGTTGCCGCCGGATGCCTTGCCAGCAGCCATCCCCATACGCCATAGCCGAACATGGTATTGCCCACCGCCTGCCACACCACGGCGGCCCATGTTGTCGGCGTCGCGGCGTGCACACCCGCCATTAAGGCGGGCACCCCTTCAAACAACAACGCGAGAAGGAACAGAGGCGGCACCGCAAAAATGCTGGCCCAGACCACATAAGCGAGCATGTCCACCTTGCCCGCCGCACGCGACACCATATTCCCGTTCGACCAAAAAAAGGCGGCGGTTACCACAAGCCCAAGTCCCAAGGGCGTCGCGCTGCCGTTCGAATGGGTCAGGATAACAGCAAGCCCGCTGGTCGCCAGTGCGAGCGCTGCCCATTGGAAACCGCGCACCCGCTCACCCGTCAGCCGCATTGATAGGGCAATGGTGAAAAACACCTGTATCTGGACCACTAGGGACGCAAGTCCCGGCGTAATGTCGTTCTTCATTGCCAGAAAAAGCAGACCAAATTGCCCAGCGCCGATCAGCACGCCATACGCCGCCAGGTTGGACAGGGGCACCGCCGGCCGTTTCAGAAAAAACGCGGCTGGCAAAAACGCGCAGGCAAAACGCAAGGTCGCGAGCCACAAAGGCGGCAAGTGCTCCAACGCCAATTTGATCACAGCGAAATTCGTTCCCCATACCGCCATAACCGCTAAGGCGAGCAGAAGATGCAGGCGGGGCACAATAGAGTTTTGCGACATTCCCAACGCCATAGTCACTCTACTGCCTTTTACGAATAGTTTTGCGTAGATGCTTAATCTAGCGGAACGATTTCCACGGGCAGTTCATCGGCCTTTGCTCCGCGATATTGTTCGGGCCAATGCGCAAAGGGACGCACCGAACCGGCGCTGCGCCATCGTTCGACGCGAGCTATGTCCACATCTGCAAAGACCCACGCCCCCAGCCCTTCGGTACCAAGGGCCACCACACCATCGTCCGGACTATCGCCATCAGGGGGAACGAAAACACCCGCCGCGCCGTAATTTTCATCGAGCGCGGGTGACCAAGGTGCCATGCCGACTGTGGGCGCTTGCACCACGAAAATCTGATTTTCCAGTGCCCGTGCCTGCGCACCAATGCGGACCCGATAATAGCCTTGCAAACTGTCGGTGCAGGACGGGCAGAGGATGATCTGCGCGCCTGCGGCCGCCTGCGTCCGCGCGATCATAGGGAATTCAACATCATAGCAGGTCGAAATTCCGATCATACCCAAGGGCGTTCGAAAAACGCGCAAATCGGTCCCGCCCTTGATATCCCAAGATTCCCGTTCGAAGCGCGTCATCATGATCTTGTCTTGATACCCGCTCTGTCCATCGGGGAGATATAGGCTTGCCCGGTTCACAACGCGTCCGTCATCCAAAGCATGTGGGCGCGTACCGCCCAACACAGTGACGCCGAAACGCTGTGCCAAATCGGCATAATGGGCATCGATCTGCAGCCCCAACGCCACCACCGCACGCAAGGACGCGTGCAGGTCGCTGGCGGTGGCGGAGTCAATTGCCGCCAGTTCCATCGCCGCATATTCGGGAAATACCAAAATCTGTGCGCCCTGCCCTGCCGCATCATTGACCCATTGGGCGACTTTGGCTTGCCATTCCGCAAAGCTCTGCGGCTGGCCAATGGGATATTGGGCGGCAGCGATGCGGATGGACGCAATCATAGGTCGCGCATCCAAAACTGCATCTGATGCGGGCTTTCGTCAGCATCGCCGACATCCTGCCAATACAGCGTCGTTGTCAAACCCTCCACCGGCGCATAGCCGCGCGCACGCCAAAAAGGGGTCAAGTCACGAGGCGTATTGGGGCGCATCGGATGGCCGTCTGGACGGATCACCGCACAAAAGCTGGCTTGGGCCGCGCCTGCTGCGCGCGCCGCCGCCTCGCGTGCATCGAAAAATTGATGGCCGATGCCCTGCCCGTGATACTGCGGCAGCAAGACAGACTCACCGAAATAAAAAATCCGCGCGACATCTAGCCCGCGGCGCTGCAAAGGTTCCTGAAATTCGGGTTTCTGACCCGCCATTGGCGAGGCTGTTGCCGCACCGACAACCGCAACATCATCGGTCGCGACGACCAGCACCGCGCCGGGCGCACCGATAAATTCGGCCAGATATTCCGCTTCATAGTCCGCCGTCCCTTCGTAAAGATAAGGCCAGTCGCGAAAAACCCGGATACGCAAATCGGACAAAGCCGGTATCGCCGCTTGGCGCTCTTGCGTATCTGTCAAACTGCGGACGCGGATCGTCATGAAACCTGCGCGATCCAATCGGTTAAGTTATAATAGACCGACACACGAGCAATTTTTCCATCGACGATGTCAAAAAATCCGCCTGCCGGCAAAACATAGCTTTGTCCATGCGCGGGCGGAAAGCCTTCGTCGGCAACTTTATACACGCCATGCACCATGAATTCCGCCGCAGCGCGGGTGCCGTCCACGCTGGTCATGATGACAATATCCTTCAACTGTTCGCTATAGGCATGGTCCATGCGCCCCAGAAACGCGCGAAATGCGTCCTTGCCGGTTTCGCGGTCACCCTGATTAATATCATGTGCCACATCATCGGTCAGGCAATCCAATATAGCGTCAATGTCCATGGCGTTAAACGCAGCGTAATATCGCTCAATCAGGGCCGCAGTATTTTCACGGACATCGGACATATTTACTCCTATCTTACCTTAACGCACCAAGGCGACCTGATTAAGTCAGCGCGGCAAAGCTTGTCCAGTAAGATAAATTGTCCAAAGCCACACAAGTTTTCGGGTGGGCAGCAGTCTTACAAGCGCAGATTTCCGCATCACCCTTGACTCTTCCCCCAACCCTGCTAGTGGCACCCCTGTTCGGTGAAGCGACGGCTTCACCGGCAACCGTCCGAGACAGTTGGTGATGGGAATTTGCCCATCTTAATGTCCAGCCTAGACGGGGATAGAGATTTCAGGATTGGCTTTGCCATCCTTCGCCACTGCTTCGACATTCTGTCGTGTGCGTTCGGCATGAAACTTCCCCACGGACTAAGTCGGCGTAAGGACCCATCCGGGTGCTTCGCTTTTCGTGTTGGGCTGATCCGGTTCGCCGGAACAGTCCGAATAAGGAGTAATGCATGAACCGTTCTGAAAAGACCGAAACAGTTGCATCGCTGAACGCCACTTTTAATGAAGCGGCGGTTGTTGTTGTTACCCGTAACCTCGGGTTGACAGTTGCACAATCGACCGACCTTCGTTTGAAGATGCGCGACGCGGGCGCAAACTATAAGGTTGCCAAGAACCGTCTTGCCAAAATCGCCCTTGAGGGAACGCAATATGGCGCGGTAGCAGAATTGCTTACCGGACCTACGGCGCTCGCCACATCGTCGGACCCGGTCGCCGCTGCAAAGGTTGCTGTCGAGTTCGCCAAGACCAATGACAAGTTAGAAATTGTCGGCGGCGCGATGGGTGACACCTTCCTCGATGCAAACGGTGTAAAGGCTTTGGCTTCCATGCCATCGCTCGACGAACTGCGTGCGAAGATTATCGGGCTTGTACAAGCACCGGCAACGAAAATCGCTCAGCTTTCGACCGCACCAGCAGCGAAATTGGCACGGGTATTTGGTGCCTATGCTGACCAAAAGGCAGCGTAATTTTTTACATGAAACCGGCTGCGTCCATTTGGGCGGGCCCTACAGATATGACAGAAAATCGGAGTGTTATTTAAATGGCTGATATTGAAAAGCTCGTAGACCAACTTTCGGCTTTGACCGTTCTTGAAGCGGCTGACCTTGCAAAGGCTTTGGAAGAAAAGTGGGGCGTTAGCGCTGCTGCTGCTGTTGCTGTTGCTGGCCCTGCCGCCGCTGCTGCACCTGCTGCTGAAGAGCAGACTGAATTTGACGTTATCCTGACCGGCGACGGCGGAAACAAGATTGCGGTCATCAAGGAAGTCCGCGCAATTACTAACCTCGGTCTGACCGAAGCCAAGGCGCTTGTTGAAGCTGCGCCAAAGGCACTCAAGGAAGGCGTAAACAAGGCAGAAGCCGAAGACATCAAGGCGAAGATCCTTGCTGCAGGCGGAACCGTAGAACTGAAGTAATTCAGTCTCCCTTTCGGGATATACAAAAGGGGCGGTCTAGCAATAGGCCGCCCCTTTTTTGTGCGAAAAATGCGTGTGCAAAAATCCGTATCGGCGCCGTCTGTTATTGCGACGGCGTCCGAGAAATCTCAGCTTTGCGGGTAGCGGCTAGCGCAGGTGCGGATCGTCGATGGCGCGGGCCGTTCGCCGTTGACTTCAAACCGCGCGATATAGCCGCCAAGTTTCAGTTGCTCGGTAAAGCCCGTCAGGCGGTAGCCAACAGCTTCAAATTCACAGAATAGCAATTTTGGCGGAATGCCGTGCTGATGCGTCATCCGGTCGCGGTCGACGACAATCACTTGTCCGCCCTTTGCCAGCGCGGGCCGCATCCGCCACAGAAACGCATAAGGCTCTTCAATCTCATGGTACATATGCACCATGAATATCCGGTCAAAACTGTTCTCCGGCAGGCGGGGATCGTCCACCGCGCCTTCCTTAATCGCAACATTGTCGAGCTGCTCGCGGGTCACACGCTCCCCAAGCCGGTTCAGCGCGCCGCGATTAATATCCTGCGCCAAGACGCGACCTTTGGGGCCCACGCGATCGGCAAGGCGGATGGTGTAATAGCCTTCTCCTGCGCCAATGTCTGCTACAGTGGTGCCCAACTGAATGCCTGCCCAATCCATGACATATTCAGCTTCGCCCGCCTCATCACGGGCAGACTCTGTCGAAAATTCCGTATCGCCAACCGCCGATACCGTGCGTTCCGGGCGCGGAAATTCCAACCGGGTCGGATTTTGCGCGTCCGTTGCGCTTTGCTGGCAGCCGCCGATCAGCAATATCGCCAGCGTTAGTGCCATCCTTTTAGAGATCATCGCTGGACGCAACGTCTCAAGCCTCCGCCTGAGCAAGCGGCATATTGGTTGCTTGGCTATCAAATGCCGTAAAAACGCCCTTCACCCAATCGGGTAATGGGATCGGCCGATGCACGTCGAGATCAACATGCACGCTGACCAAATCTACCGTTGCCCGCAAATCGTCTGAACCATCTTCGGTGAGGCCGTGAATTTCAACGAGCTGCGTCATGCTTGTGCGCCCCGTTGCGATGGTCCGCGCCATGACTGCAATCATCTCATCCGGCTTAATCGGTGCAAACCATGTGACGGTGGCTTTTTTGACATGAAATTCCATCGGCGCACCATCGGCATAATCGCGAAACTTTACCGCGCGCCAATATTCCGTGATCGCGATATCAGCATAATCCAGATATCTGGCATTGAAGACAACACCTTGCGCGTCAGTTTCTGACCAGCGCACACGAAAGCTATGATGAAAAGCAAAGTCGCCACGTGCCATGTCAGATTGCCTTGGACTGAGCGGGGGTGTTTACACCCATGGATTGCAAATAGCGTTTCACATTGCGCGCCGCTTGCCGAAGGCGATGTTCATTTTCGACCATAGCAATGCGGACATAGCCCTCGCCATCTTCGCCATAGCCAACGCCCGGCGCAACCGCGACCTTTGCCTCGGTTAGCAACTGCTTGGAAAATTCAAGGCTGCCCAAATGCGCGAGCGCAGGCGGCAGGGGTGCCCAAGCGAACATCGATGCCCGCGGCGGCGGAATGTCCCAGCCTGCGCGTCCGAAAGCCTCCACAAGGATATCGCGGCGCTTATGATATAATTGGCGGTTTTGTTCTACAATGTCCTGTGGCCCGTTGAGCGCGGCGCAGGCCGCTGCTTGAATGGGCGTAAAGGCGCCATAATCAAGATAGCTTTTTACCCGCGTCATCGCCGCAATCAGGTCACGATTGCCAACGGCAAAACCAACGCGCCATCCGGCCATGGAATAGGTTTTGGACAAGGATGTGAATTCCACCGCAACATCCTTGCCGCCTTTGACCTGCAAAATCGATGGTGTCGGGTTGCCGTCAAAATAGAGTTCGGAATAGGCAAGGTCGGACAATATCCAGACCTTATTCTCCTTCGCCCATGCAACGAGCCGCTCGTAAAATGCCAGATCAACGGTCTCGGCTGTCGGGTTGGATGGGTAATTAACGACCAATATCGACGGGCGGGGCACGGTAAAGGCCATGGCGCGTTCCAACGAACGGAAGTAATTTTCATCGGGCGTGGTAGGCACCGAACGAATGGTCGCGCCTGCAATGATAAAACCAAAAGTATGGATGGGGTAGCTGGGGTTTGGCGCAAGCACCACATCGCCCGGCGCGGTAATGGCCGTGGCAAGGCTCGCCAGCCCTTCCTTCGAACCCATGGTCACAACAACTTCATTTTCAGGATCAACATCGACCCCGAAACGTCGTCCATAATAATTCGCCTGCGCCTTGCGCAGCCCCGGGATGCCCTTGGATGCGGAATATCCGTGGGCATCAGGCTTTTGCGCGACTTCGCACAATTTTTCGATCACATGCGGCGGTGGCGGCAAATCTGGATTACCCATGCCAAGATCGATAATGTCTTCACCCGCGCCGCGCGCAGCCGCCCGCATCGCATTAACCTCGGCGATGACATAAGGTGGCAAGCGTTTGATGCGGTAGAATTCGTCGGACATAAGCTCCCGTTTCGGGTTGATTAACTCAAGACCGCCCTCATGCGCGAAGTTTCAGCGCATTTCCAGAAAAACTATCTCAAGCCGTTCCCGAAATAGCCTCCCTTAACGCGGGCGGTTACCCTTGGCTTTGTGTTTGACACCATGCTTTGACGGTGGTGGGCCATCCTTGCGGAAAGGACGTACGCCATCGCGACCTGAACCACCGCCGCGCGGTTTGTCGCCGCGTGGTGGTCCATCGCCGCGTGGATTGATTCCAAGCTGTGCGCGCTGGGGACGATTGCCATCGCGGGCCATACGCTTATTTTCGCGCGCAGCCTCCCGTGGCGGACCATTGGCCTGCACGATTTCGACGTCATTGTCCTCGTCATGCCCCGGTTGCGCAATCGCTTTGGCAAATTTGGCGACCGCAGCCGCCGCAATGCCAACATGCGTTTCATTGGCGGCAATACGGATGGCACCAATGTCATTCTTGGTCACGCCGCCACGGCGGCACAATAATGGCAATATCCATTTGGGATCGGCATTGTTCCGGCGACCAACGTTCAGTTTGAACCAGACAGAATCGTCAAATCCGGCACGACGGTCGTCGCGTTGATGTTCGCGGCTACCGTCATCCAGCAAATCTTCGGCTTGCGGCATCTTGGCGCGATGCACACGGACCAAGGCAGCAGCAATATCTTCGGCCGACATGGTTTCGAGCAAGCGAGCGCCCAGCGCGCGGTCTTCATCCTCAACATCCACAGGGGCGAGAAGCGTTGCAAGCAGACGTTCATGGTCCTTGGCACGGATATCCGCAGCGGTTGGAACCTTAATCCAATCGGCCTCAATCTTGGCACCGCGCAGCATGGATTCCACGCGCTTACGGCGTTGATAGGGCACGATCAAAACGGCCGTACCCTTGCGGCCTGCACGGCCAGTCCGCCCTGATCTGTGCTGAAGTCCCTCTGCATCGCGTGGCAGTTCGACGTGCACAACCAAAGACAGGTTCGGCAAATCGATGCCGCGTGCGGCAACGTCTGTGGCGACACAGACGCGGGCACGACGGTCACGCAAAGCCTGCAGCGCATGGTTACGTTCCGACTGCGAATGCTCACCCGACAAAGCGACAACGTTAAAGCCGCGCTCCGTTAGGCTGGCATGCAAGCGGCGAACATTTTCACGCGTTGCGCAAAATAAGATAGCCGTTTCCGCCTCATGTAAACGCAGCAGGTTAACAACAGCGTTTTCAATGTCCGGTGGCGCAACCGTCACCACTTGATAGCTGATGTCGCCATGGCCGCGGTCTTCGCCGACAGTTGAAATGCGCAAAGCATTGCGTTGATACCGCTTGGCCAAAGATACGATAGGTTTCGGCATGGTGGCCGAAAACAACAATGTCCGCCGACCTTCCGGTGTAGCGTTCAATATCTCTTCAAGCTCTTCGCGAAAGCCCATGTCAAGCATTTCGTCGGCTTCATCCAAGATCGCGACTTTCAACGCCGACAGATCAAGCGCGCCGCGCTCCAAATGGTCGCGCAGCCGCCCGGGAGTGCCGACAACAATCTGCGCGCCTTGGTTCAATGTGCGCCGTTCTTTCGACGCGTCCATCCCACCAACGCAGGTCGCAATACGCACGCCTGCTTTGCCATAAAGCCACATCAATTCCCGGCTGACCTGCAAGGCAAGCTCACGGGTTGGCGCGATGATGAGCGCCGCAGGTTCGCGCGCAAGGCTAACGAGACCGCCATCAAGGATTTGGGGTGCCATAGCGAGGCCAAAGGCCACGGTCTTGCCCGAGCCGGTTTGTGCCGACACGACGAGGTCGCGTCCGATAGCTTCATCAGCAATTACAGCGTTTTGAACGGGGGTCAGCGTAGTATATCCACGCGCGGTGAGCGCTTCATCGAGAAGCGAAGGTATATTTTCAAATGTCATTATGGCGCGCCTTTGCGCTCTTTTTTATCGAATGTCCATGCTGCGCCGCACAACAAAACAATCTTCGACAATTTCATTTGCTTTGATATGCCTATCGATATGGCCGACTCATCCGAAATACCGCACTTCATGGACCCGGCGCAGTTCATGAAGTTGTTCGCGTAATCGGGCGCGGCCACGGCTGACCCGTTAATGGCCTATCGCGCGGCTTTGGATGCTTGGGGAACCGTGTTGGAACCTTTGGCCAAAGCTGGCCGCGACAAGATCGATACGACAGACCGCCGTTTTGCCGCTCCACAATGGGAGCATCCAGTTTTTGACCTTATGCGGCAAAGCTATCAGATCATGTCCGAACATATGTTGGCCGCGGCGGACCAATTGGATGGCATAGCCGAAACTGAAAAAGCAAAAATGGGCTTTGCGTTGCGCAGCATAATCGACGCGATGAGCCCTGCGAACTCGCCTTTCACCAATCCCGTTGCGCTGGAACGTGCTATGGAGACCAAGGGCGCAAGCCTGATGTCAGGCATGCAGCATCTGATGCAGGACATGCAGCGCGGGCAATTGACGCATACAGATCCTAGTGCGTTTACACTTGGCGAGAATATTGCATCGACCCCGGGCAAGGTCGTGCATCAAACGCCATTATATCAGCTTATTCAATACGACCCCGTGACCGAAAATGTGCTGCAAACGCCGCTCATCATTTTCCCGCCTTGGATCAACCGTTTTTATATTCTCGACCTGACGGCAGAAAAAAGTTTCATCAAATATTGTGTTGACCAAGGTATTACGGTTTTTGTCGTGTCGTGGAAATCGGCAGACGCTTCGATGAAGGACGTCATTTGGGACGATTATATAGCAGCCCAAATCGACGCGATTGATACCGTTTGCAGCGCACTTGATGTGCACGACGTCCATACGATAGGCTATTGTGTTGCGGGTACGACCTTGGCGGCAACGCTTGCGGTCCTCGCGGCAACCGACACTGCGGACAAAGTACGCAGCGCGACCTTTTTTACCGCGCAGGTCGATTTCAGTTCCAGCGGCGAACTTTTGCATTTTATCGATGATCAGCAGATTGCGATGACGGAAGCACTGAGCGCACCGCACGGATATTTGGACGGCCGTTTCCTCGCGCTGACCTTCAACATGCTGCGCGGCAAAGATTTGATATGGTCCACCGTCGTCAAAAATTATCTGCTGGGTGAAGACTATCCTGCGTTTGATTTGCTGCATTGGAATG
>Ga0164293_10000955_pt1 | contig 24152 bp, 20 predicted proteins | sample GEODES118metaG_FD_111487 | JGI IMG/M metagenome (GOLD analysis project Ga0164293, IMG submission 111487) | Eutrophic lake water microbial communities from Lake Mendota, Wisconsin, USA - GEODES118 metaG | ecosystem: Environmental > Aquatic > Freshwater > Lake | place: USA: Lake Mendota...
CAATAATCACGAGGGTGTCCACTTTTTTACGAATAACGCCGTGTGTCATCTCATACACGTGCGACACCATCTCAGAGCGGTCGTCGTCATTGGTGATAAACGTACGAAGTTTCACGTCCTTCGATACCAACTTCTCAAATCTCGGCTTAAAATTTAGGATTTTATCTAACTCTTCATCGTTGAGTTTGCCCGATTTTATCCTTTCCTTACGCCATTCGGCTAGGTGGTCTTCTATACCCTCCACCATACCGTAAAAAGCCGGCTCGGCGGTATTAGGAATATATGAAAACACCGTATTGTCGAGATCATGGTTGATTTCTTTCAAAATCTGAGGAATCAACAAACGCCCAAGCGTTTTTCTTTCTTGGTAAATATCTGGATCCGAACCTCTTGAGAAATAAATTCTCTCAAAACTGCAAGCTTTTCTTTCTGTTTTTGGCAAAATATTAAACTCGCCAAACTCACCATATTTGTCTATTATCAAGGCATTACCTGGCGAAATTTCCACTATTTGGTCATATTTGGCACCAAAAGCGGCTTTTATAGCCACCCTTTCCGAAGCCACCACAATTACCTCGTCGTCGTACCAATAATAGGCCGGACGAATACCTGCGGGGTCACGCACCACAAAAGATGCTCCGAAGCCGGTAATGCCTGCCATGGCATATCCACCGTCGAAATCTCTACAAGAACGATGCAACACCCGCTGCATATCCATGTTGTCCTCTATGATGTCGCTTAGGGCGGGATTTTCGTATATTCCTTTAAAACGCTCAAAAACTCTTTGATTTTCTTCATCCAAGAAGTGACCAATTTTTTCCAAAACTGTTATCGTATCTCCCTGGTCTTTAGGATGTTGACCAAGATCCACCAGTTTTCTAAAAAGCTCGTCGGCATTGGTCATGTTGAAGTTCCCGGCACACACCAAGTTGCGGCTTCGCCAGTTACTTTGGCGAAGCATCGGATGACAGTTTTCTATTTCGTTTCGACCATGCGTACCGTATCTTAAATGTCCCAAAAACACTTCGCCCGAAAAGGCAATGTTCTTTTGTAGCCAAGCAGCATCCTTCATTTTTTCGGGATTGCTTTTTTGTACTTCGAGATATTTATCGTTGATTTTCTTGAAAATATCCACCACAGGACGGTTTTCAACTGAGCGATAACGGCTGATATAGCGGCTACCCGGCGGAACGTCTATTTTTACATTGGCCACACCAGCACCGTCTTGTCCACGGTTGGTCTGTTTTTCCATCAAAACATACAGCCTATTGACTGCGTAGAGAGGTGTGCCATATTTCTCGATGTAATATTCGAGAGGTTTTCGGAGCCGAATGAGGGCAATGCCGCATTCGTGTTTGATAGCGTCGCTCATGATATTTGTTGAGGAGTGCAAACCTAAAATTTTGCACATTTTTTTAAGACCACAAAGGTCAAAATATTTACTATCAGGTGCAAGATAAAACTCAAAATATTTATTGACCCCAGCCCCTAATGGAGGAAAAATTCAGTTTGGTTAAATTCCATCAGTGTTCCCTTCTACCAACTAAAATCTGTGGAAATCCGTACTGCCAAAGGCATCCGTGTTATCCGTGTTCCATAACAAACAGCATAAAAATAAAAATCGGTGCAAATCCGTGCTACCAAAGGCATCCGTATTATCCGTGTTCCAATCGAACATCACTTCAAATACCCCCCAACATTTTCCTTAGTCACCAATTCAAACGGAATCAAAACTTCTTTTTCAAAGGCTTGCTTTTTGGCGATTTTTACGGCCGTTTCAATGGCACCTGCTCCTTGTTGATTGGCGTTTTGAAAAACGGTGGCATTTAGCTCTCCCTTTTGCACCGAAGCCAATGCATCTTTTATGGCGTCTACACTAATTACCAATACCTTATCTTTCAGTCCCGCAGCTTGAAGGGCTTTCACTGCTCCTAAGCCCATCTCGTCGTTATGTGCAAAAACAGCATTTATTTTATCTCCATAAGATTGTATCCAGTTTTGCATCAAGTCCATACTTTTGGCTCTATCCCATTCGCCAGTTTGTTGAGCTATCAATTTGATATCTGGGAATTGTTTTAAAACCTCCCTCACTCCTTCTTCTCTCTGGAGTTGTGCAGCTTGTCCCATAAGGCCGTGTATCATCACCATATTTCCTTTTCCGCCCAATTTGTCTGCAATATATTTCATAGCAATTCTGGCAGATTCTACGTCGTTTGAACCCACAAAAGCAGTTGGGGTGGCACTTGTGGCCGAATTGACATTGATTATTGGAATTTTGGCGGCCAAAGCTTTGGTTACGGCAGGCGAACTAGCCTCAAACTCGATGGGATTCATGATGATCACATCTACTTGTTGAGCAATGAAGCTTTCTACTTGTTCTATTTGCTTAAGAGGTGAGCGTTCGGCATCGACGATGATCAATTCCACACCCAATTCATCCGCCTTTTTTTGCATTTCATCTGCAATGTTTACGATGAACTCGTTTTGCATACTGAGCATCGTAGCTCCTATTTTTATCTTCTTTTCATCAGTTTTTTTGGAGGAATTGCAGGAAAATAGGCAGATTGTAGTGAGAAGAATAAGTATTTTTTTCATGAAATATTAAGGTTTTTTATAGCGATTTTACGAATATATATATAATGAAACATTCATGATTAAGACTTTAGATACAGAGATAACTATTTATTTATTAGCGTATTAGATGTAAATCATAAAGATATAAAAGTAGTATTTTTCAACAATCTCTAAAACTCTCAAAGCTTAAAAAATCAAAATCTCAATTCAATCCTTCTAATCTCCTATTCAATTCTTCGTCAGGTATATTATCACTTTCCGATTTATCATAAATAGAAACCAAAAAGACCGTTTCTTTGACTATTTTGACACAGGTTATTACCCTTGCTCCACCACTTTTACCCCCCGATTTAGAACCAATAGCCATCCTGATTTTGAAAGCGTTCTTTCCCAATGGTGTACCCAAACTCGGATTTTCTCTAATGAGTTTTGATAAATTTAGAATATCTAGATTAAGAGACTTGTACTTCTTAAAAAGCTTTTTGAAGTCTTTTTGAAAATCTATAGTAGGTACAATTTTATAGTTCATCTAAAAATTCCTCTAAAGTCTTCAATTCAATTTCTCCTCTCAAATGTTGATTGATTTGTTCAACACTTCGTGAGATACCATCCAGAATTTCCTGCTTTTTCCTAGCTTTTTGAGTCTGATTAATACTCGACCGCAGTTTTGTTCTTTTAATAAACTCGATCACAAACTGCTTTTCACTATCATTTCTTGGCTTGATTGTTATGCTTTCCATATTTTTTTTGAAATATTAGTTAACAAATATAGTTTTTTTATGAACACGGATGCCACGAATGAGATACAGATTTTTTCTATTATTGATTATTCCAATTATACAATCCATATCAAATTCAAAAAATACGTGTACGATATTGCTTATGAAGCCATTCTCTTCTGATTCCAACTGTCTAGCAGAACAGCTCCGATGATAATGGCACCCATGATAACTTGCTGATAGTAAGAACTTACATTTAGTAAATCTAAACCATTGTTTATTACTCCAATCAGCAAAGCACCTATCAAAGTTCCGGCGATGGTACCTGTGCCTCCGCTGGTACTTGTGCCTCCTATGATGGCCGCGGCTATGGCGTCTAGTTCAAAGCCTGCTCCTGCGTTGGGTTGGCCGGTGGTTATTCTGGATGTTAATAAAATACCCGCTAAACCTGCCAAAGTGCCGCAAAGTGCGTACACGGCCATTTTGATTTTATTGACATTGATACCTGAAGCCCAAGCGGCTTGTTCGTTGCCGCCAATGGCGTAAACGTATCTTCCGAAAACTGTATTTTTTAAAAGTAAATAACTGATTATAAACACAATAACTAATACAATAATCGGAAAGGGAATGCCGATAACATCTCCGCCGCCTATAAAATTGAAAGAATCAGAAAGGTTTGAAATCGGACGACCCTTGCTCAAAATCAAAGCTAATCCACGACCAATGGTCATTATGCCCAAAGTGACAATGAAAGGAGCAATTTTGCTTTTGGTGATGATGAGACCATTGAGAAGTCCAAAAGCCAAACCAGCCAAAAGTCCACCAAAAATGGGCACAATAAGCGGCAAATCGGGCTGAGAAGCTAACAATGCGGCTACGACCCCAGCTACCGCAACAATAGACCCCACCGACAAATCTATGCCGCCTGTGATGATGACAAATGTAACCCCAAACGCCAAAAGGGCGTTGATGGAAACTTGGGTCACGATAATGGTCCAATTGGAAACAGTCAAAAACTGTGAACTTGCATAGCTCAAAAAGCAACAGATAAGCAAGAAAGCTAAGAAAATTCCATATTGTCGGAGGGCATTAATGAACGGCATTTTGCATAATTTTTTCTTGTGAAGCCTCGGATTTTGATAAAATAGCCTTTTGTTTTCCTTTCGACAGCACCAAAATACGGTCGCTCAGACCTAAAATTTCGGGCATTTCTGAGGAAATCAAAATAATGGCCAATCCTTTGGCTTTTAGGGTATTGATTAATTTATAAATTTCAAATTTAGCTCCCACGTCAATTCCCCTTGTGGGTTCGTCAAGAATAATAACTTTAGGATTTGACATCAACACTTTGCCTATCACCACTTTCTGTTGGTTACCTCCACTCAAATTTATTACTTTCTGGTTTAAACCTGAGGCTTTTACTTTCAAATCATTGTAAACCAATTCAGTAGCTTTTGTTTGCTCTTCTGTGTTCAGAAAACCTATTTTTGAAAATTTTTCGAAAGAAGAAAGCGAGATATTGTCTTTAATGCTCATCTGAGGAATAAATCCTAAAGCTTTACGGTCTTCGCTTACAAACCCAATTCCGAGCTTAATGGCATCTGAAGGGGATTTTATTTGGGTTTCGATTCCTTCAATTTCTATGGTTCCAGTGTCAATTTTGTCGAGACCGGCTATGGCTCTGGCAATTTCGGACCGCCCCGCTCCCACCAAGCCAGCCAAACCTAAAACTTCACCCGCTTTTACTTCAAAATTGACTTCTGAAAAAACGTTTTTTCTTGCTAAATTTTTTATCAAAAAAAGCGTTTTGCCCACTTCAATCTTGGTGACAGGAAATAACTCCGAAATTTCCCGACCTACCATCAATTTAATTAAAGCTTGGTTGTCCAATTCCTCAGCTTTCTGGGTAGAAATTAGTTTTCCGTCCCTTAAAACTGTTATGGTATCTGCAATCTTGAATATTTCATCCATTTTGTGGGAAATATAAATTATCGCAACGCCTTGATTTTTAAGGTTTTCTATTATTCCAAAAAGTATCTTGACTTCCGTATCTGAAAGAGCCGAAGTTGGCTCGTCCATAATTATCACTTTGGCATTATTGCTGATGGCTTTGGCTATTTCCACCATTTGGCGGTCGGCAATACTGAGATTTTTTATTTTAATTTTTGGAGAAATATCGAGTTTTAAATCTGCAAGGATTCGCTTTGATTTGGTATTTATTTCTGACTCATTTAGCCAAGAAAATTTTTGACTTTCTTTTCCCAAAAAAATATTCTGAGCCACGCTTAAGTCCGGCACCATCAATATTTCTTGGTGAATCATGGCAATGCCTTTTCCTAAAATAGTATGAACCGAATGTCCAGAAATCAGTTCGCCTTCTAACAAAACCTCACCTTCATCAGGCTGTAATAAACCCACCAAAATTTTCATCAAAGTAGATTTTCCAGCACCATTTTCACCCATAAGGGCATGTACTTTGCCTTTTTCTATTTGCAAAGAGATATCTTCAAGCACTTTTATGCCTGAGAATGATTTGGAGATGTTATTTAAGATTAGAATATTATTTTTGAACACTGATGACACGGATTTATATTGATTTTATATTCAAAAATTGCCCTGCCTGAATCAATTGGATTCCTTTCAGCGTACTATTCAAAAGTTTTTTGTCATTCGTAATGAAAAAATCCACCTTATTTTCTAAAGCCAATTGAAACAAAATAAGATCTTCCAGGTCCCCAAATTCCAAACTTACGGCTCTATCCAATATCATATTGCTACATGGTAACATTTGAATTTTCTTAGATATTTCTCCAAAAAACTCAGTCCTTAAATCTTTTGAAAGTAATTTTTGTAAAAGATAATCCGTCGTGGTAACTACACTTTCTGAAAAAAAAGCCATTACTTCCCCATTGTCAATCAGTTCGAAAAGCAAAACGGCTTCTTTATGACATTGGCGTTGATTATCAAGAAGATCGAGAAAAATATTGGTATCAAGAAATATCCTAGTAGCCATATTTACTCATTAAATGCTCTTCCTTTATTTTTTCCTCATCCAATATCTTACCTGAAAGAATTCCTGCGAATTTTTTACTAATATTCGAATCTTTCGTTCCAGCTTCAATTTCTTCTTTTAATAAGTTTTCAACCAGTTTCGAAACTGATGTTTGCTTTTGAGCTGCATAAACTTTGATTTTAGAAACCAAAATTTCGTCGATTGTTAAATTTAATTTTACTGTCATATCAAGATATTTATTCAAATATACGTATGTTTTTTAAAAATGCGTATAATGTACATGTTACTTTTACAACAGGCTTATAATAACCTCATAGTTCACAAAGGTCTAGACAATCTTTAAAAGCACATAGGTACATAGAAAAGCTGACTATGTACCTATGTGGCATTTCCCTATGTTTTCTAAGTGTTTAAAAAAACCTACCACACATACTTCCCATCCACGTGCGTATCTTTCCAGCTTTTAGAATTTGCCGAATCTATCACCGCAGCACAAACTTTCTGTGTTTGAAGTGCCTCCTCAAAAGTCGGAGAGCATTTTGAGCCGTCCTCCAAGCTTTTCAAGAAATCGGCTACTTGGTGCACAAAACTATGCTCCCAACCTATTCCGCAACCCGGAATCCACCAGTTTTTGATATACGGGTGGTCACCGTCCGTAATGTGTATCGACCTCCAACCTCTGAGATTACTTTCGTCACGGTGATCAAAATATTCCAGACGGTTCATATCATGCAAATCCCACTTCAATGAAGCATCTGCACCATTTACCTCAAAAGTATAAAGTGCTTTGTGCCCACGAGCGTAACGTGTAGACTCAAAAAGTCCAAGCGAGCCGTTCTCGAAATGACAGTGAAAGAGACATGCATCGTCTATTCCTACAGGTTCTACCTTTCCAGTGAGCTGATGCATACGTTGTTTTACGAATGTCTCCGTCATGGCAGAAACATCGGTAATACCACCATTCAGCCACATCGCTGTGTCTATACAGTGAGCCAAAAGGTCGCCCGTTACACCAGAACCTGCAGCACCCACATCCATACGCCAAAGACCTTCGCCACCCTGTGGCAAGTCCTCGCTGATGGTCCAGTCTTGCAAGAAATTGGCTCTATAGTGATAAATTTTGCCCAATTTACCTGAGTCAATAATATTTTTAGCGAGCGTTACCGCAGGAATTCTTCGATAATTGTACCAAACCGTAGTTTTCACTCCTGCCTTCTGAATTGCATCCACCATTTGTTGGCCCTCTTCCAAGGTCCTCGCCAAAGGTTTTTCGCACAAAATCATCTTACCGGCCGCTGCACAAGCCAAGGCAATCTCAAAATGCGAATCGTTAGGTGTACAAATATCCACGGCGTCAATGTCTTCACGGGCCACCAAAGCCTTCCAGTCTGTTTCATACGACTCAAAATTCCACTGAGCAGCAAAAGCTTTCACTTTTTCTTCGTTTCTTGAACACACCGCCACCAATTTCGGCTCATATTGCAGTGCTGGAAAAAAATTATGTATTCTGTTGTAGCCGTTGGCATGAGCCCTGCCCATCAAACCTGTGCCTACCAAACCTATTCTTAGTTGTTTTTTCATATCTATTTTTTTGTATCACTGAGTTTCTCAACGTTTTACGCAGAGTTCCTCTAAGTTATTTTCTTACAAAATCGTTGTTTTACTCTACCCAACCGTGTTGTTTTCTTACCTGAATCATCGCAGCCAAAATATCGTTCCAAGTTTTGGGTTGGGTCATCACATCGTTGGCAAACATACAGCCATCCCAACAAATATGCTTGAATGCCTTCGTCAGTTCTCCAGATTCATCTCTCAGCCAAAGACCAGCATCGTGGGCAATGTCTAGTTTACCATTCGGATCTGTAGCCAAGCAGTGGCGACCAGTTTTATCATGAGAACCCGTTCCGTGAACAGTTCCGTCGTTTTGAGCTACATGAAAATCTATTGTCCAAGGACGAAGTGCAGCTGTCAGTTTTTTAAGTCCTTCCAAGAAAGTCTCTCTATCGCCCCACTGAAAATCTACAGGCAAAACTCTGTCCTCAGGAGCATTATAGCCCAACAAGTACAGTGTAGTATGCGACATATCTGCTTGAAATCCAAGTAATCCGGGTCTATCTACCATTTCCATGGTCTCAATTACTTTCTTCCAAGAGTGCATACCACCCCAGCAAATTTCACCTTCAGCAGCTAAACGCTCGCCATAGTCAGCTGCCACGTCACAAGCTTCTCTCCAAGTTTGGGCAATCAATTTTGTGTTGGCAGCAGGGTCTTTCGCCCAAGCATCAGGACTCGAGGCAGAGTCAATCCTCACTATTCCGTTTGGTCTTAAACCCATATTTCGGAGTTTTTGACCTATTTCGCAGGATTTTTTTACCATTTCTACGAAAGTCTTACGTTCGTCGGCAGTTCCCATGGCTGGGCCTCCCCAAATCGGAGCCACCAAACTTCCGATTTCTAAACCGTGTTTTGAAACCTTGTCGGCCAATCTTTTTACGCCATCGTCTGATGTATCGAGGTCGTAATGGGGGTCAAAAAGGCCTAAATCAACGCCGTCAAATTTCACGCCGTCCACTTCGGCAGCGGCGGTCATTTCTAACATGGTGTCGAGGGCTATTGCAGGCTCCGAATCTGGGCCTTTTCCAACTATGCCTGGCCAGGTGGCATTATGGAGTTTTGGATAGTTATTTTCCATTTATATTTTTTATTTAAGATTATTCAATAATTTATTTTTAGAACAAGGATGAAACAGATTTTACTGATTTACATTATATTTTTTTAAAATCAAGTTTTTAATAGAAAAATACCCCTATCAGAATCAAAAATAAACTAAATAAAATCTGTGTTTATCTCTTCAATCTGTGTTATCTGTGTTCCAATATTCAAAACGATTCTACCACCAAATCAGGGTTTTTCGGCCCAAAATGCTTCAGAATCACAATCGGGTCTGTGCTCGATGGGTTCGAAATTACAACTCCGTCGTTGGCAGCTTTTTCGGTAATGAAAAACTCGTCGTTGGTCAATTGTCCATAGCGAATCAAGGCCGGAGTTTCGATGTCCCAAACGCCCATTTTGCCATGCCCTTGCATCACGATACAGCCATAAGCCGCCGAATCTTTAATGGTTACGGTTTGGCCAGGCAACACAGTCAATTCCTTGGCACTAAAGTCTTCAGATTTGTAGCAAATCCAATTTTCTATGTATCCTTCGGCTTCCATTTCGCCCACTGCTTTTACTGGTTTAGGAAGCATGAAAAACTTCTCAACAATATTCGGGTCGGTGTTCAATTCCCAGTCAATTACGCTGACTAGTTCGTCATAATCGCCGATTTTATCTTTCGGTGTTCCTTTCCAAAGCAATTCTTCAGGCACAATAGCCTCATTTACAAGACTTTGATACATCGCAAAAATATCTGAGGCTTTCTGTGGCTCGTAGGTACATAAGCTACCTGGTGCATGCAATACACCCGGTGGCACAAACCAACCTGTGCCCGGCTCGAGACGCTGAGCAGCCGAATAATTCGTAATTTTGTTATCGCCTTTGCTGAAATTCATCAAGCATTCCTTTATTTGCTCTTTGGTAGTTCCGGGAGTTATTCCAAAGAAAGTGTAAGGAAAATCGCCACCATGGTTGTTCAATTGTGGTGGAAAATAATAGGCCTCTGGTTTGCCATTTTGACCCACTAATGCTGCTTTTTCGTCGTTATGGTGAATATGATGCGGCAAAGGACCCATGTTATCAAAAAACTTGGAGTACATCGGCCAAGCTTTGAATTCGTTCCAAAGTCTTTCGCCTATGATTTCGGCACCGACTTCGTCAATGGCATCCTTCAAAGTTATTCTCTCGTTGTTGTAAACCACCATACTGAGTCCTTCATTTTCGCCAGTAAGTGGACCGTTTTCGGCTGGTGTTGTTGATGAAAGCCAACGCTCATCTATGCCTCCACGAACGCCTCCAAGCACATAATAATCGTCGGGATGTAGTTTTATTCTACGACCGGGCACACAAAACGAACGTGGAACCCATGTTGGGGCTAATCTCAATATTCCTTGGCCTTGTTCTAGGGCATTTTTTATACTACTCATACTTGAATTTTTGTTTAAATATATAATTTTTTAAGGATTGAATATTCTCTTTTTTTAGATATTTTTTTGCTTTTGTTTTTTCTTAACGGTGCGTACCTCGCAGGGCCGAACCTACTTCTTTCAATCATTTAGTAACCTTCAAAGACACTTCAAACTTTCTTGATTCTTTTGGTTTTAAGAAAATCAATTCTCCGCTTTCTCTGGCTTGTTTTTGGCCGATGGGCCAATTGGTGCCTGGCTCTAAACCTGTTACATACTCCCCTTCACCGAAATGCTGCCAATTGGTGAGCGTGGGCAATTGAGTTTTATCAAATTCCATTTCTATACCAAAGTTAAGTTTTGGATTGAATAAGCCACATTTACATTTTCCATTTTTATCAGATTTCGGGATTATCAAGGCCACTTCTTCGCCTCCGCCTGCATGACTTTCTAGTGGTGCTGGACAAGTTTTGAAATCATTGCCTTCTTTGAAAATCTTTGGATAATCCCCGCCAAATCTGGGCTTCCACTCTCCTTCCCAAAGGATTTTTGTGCCTTCCTGAACAAATGGATAACCAAAGTTGAAATGATATAAAAGCATCAAGGGAGTTTCTGTATTTCCGCGATTGATTACTTCGTCTTCAATTTTTATCTCTGCTGAACCCAAATGACATGTAATCTTTCTTCTTAATTCCAGATTTGGACCAAATATTTTGGATTCTTTGACGATTCCAGTGATACTCATTTCCATTTGTCCTCTGGCTATATCAGGCTGAATGATCGATTCAATTTCAGCAGGTAAATTACTTATATTTCCATGAATTCCTCTTTCACCAAATTCGTCAGATTCTGGTCCGCCAACGTGTTGAAGTCCGCAGGTAGTCAACAAGCCTCCACCAAAAGTTCTCAACCAATTCAGTCCAATATCTGACAAAGTTTGTGGTGCAGGAATACCACCATGACTTAGCCAAGTGAGGCAATGTTGGTTATAAAAAGCCTCACCGATATCCATTCCACGGTCAAAATTCACTTTAAAACGTAAACCAGAGCCTGTATTTATCCAAGCGATACGGTTTCCTCTTCCCACGCCATTATCGAGAACAGAGGTTTCAATGCCGCCTATTTGGTGGTGGTTGTTGATATATTTGCTACTATTTTGGAACACGGATGACACGGATTAAACTGATTTACACTTATTTTTTTAATTATTTAACAACCAACCACTTACCCTTTCATTAAAATCTTCCAAGTTTTCGAAATGGAAAATATGGCCTGCTTTTTCATATAAAAAAAGTTCGGCATTTGGAATGGCATTCGTAACTTCCTCGGCCATCCAAACAGGTGTAAAAATATCTTCTTTACCCCCAATGACTAATGTTTTTTGACTTATTTTAGGCAAATCAGCCAAAGCATCGTGGTTGATACACGCATGTGCCTGACCCACCAAGCCATGCAAAGGCTGCGGATTTGGGTCAAGATGGGCATTTTTTCTTCCCTCTGCTAAATCCTTGGCCACTTTTTCATCATCCCAAGATGCCTTAGAATAAATCAAAAGCTGAATATATCTCGAAAATTCTTCAGGATTTAGATGTGCTTTGCAAGCCATAATGTGCTGAAAAATACCTTTGGCGGTATTGTCGCACCTCGCCCATGGGCACATGAGTACTAAAGAATCCACTTTTTCAGGATGGCGAATGGCTAATTTTTGGGCTATTGTGCTACCCATTGAACAGCCTATCACTTTCGCTTTTTTTATGCCTAAATTATCCAAAAGACCAGCATAATCATCCGCCATTTCGTCTGTACAATATGCTCCAGCGGGTTTATCGGACTTTCCAACTCCTCTGTTGTCACCTACTATACATCTAAAATGCTTCTCGAACTCGGCCAAATGGGGTTCCCAAACAGAACCCGGTGCCGTAATTCCCATAACTAAGAGTAGCGGTTCAGCGGTCAAATTGCCCCGCTCCTCATAATACATCATTATTCCATTAGTCTCTACAATTGGCATCTTATTTCAAAGCTGGAATTAAGTCATTTTTAATCCAATTACCGTCATGTAATGTCACATAATCAGGATCTTCTAATGCTTCGGGGCCTTCGTCTTCACAAATAATCCATCCGCCGTAATTTATATCCTTCAACCATTGGGTGATTCCTACCAAATCCACTTTTCCGTTACCCATGATAGTCCACTCGGGTGTTCCATTCCAATCTTTATAATGAACGTGATTAATCAGGTGCTGATATTCTTTCATCTTTGCCAAAGGATCCATTTCACCATTGATAATATGGCCTACATCTGGCGTCCAGCCTGTTACTTTTTCGTTAAGGCTTTCCAAAACTATTCTGTAGTCTTCAGCAGTGCGAATAATAGAACTATGAGGTGAATTTGGATGATAACTACAGGCAATTCCTTTATCATGAGCCCTTTGCGAAACTGCATTTACAATATTCACCAATGATTTTTGTCGTGTCTCTAAATCGTGTCGGCCGGTCGGAATTTGAACAGTATTCAATATGGCTTTCGGGAAATGTTCTAAAAGGGCGATGGCATTATCAGAAATTATTCTTTCCTCGGCAGTTTCTTCTTTGGCATTCCACTCTTGAGCCAACGCCAGAGCTGCCAATTCAATGCCATTTTCTTGAAGTTTTGCCGCCAAAAGGCCTGGGTCCACCAAGTCGCCCATCCAAGTGAATATGGGCTGAATACCCGTAAAACCAGCTTTGGCGATGACTTCTATCATGTGGCCCAATCGGCCTTTGTGGGTTTCGCCATTGCCGGCCATGTACCAAGTGTACACTTCTGAACCGAAGCGAAATAAAACGTCCGAACTGTTATTCATTTGGTTTACTAATTCTGATTGCTATACTTATTTTGACTTCCAAAGTTACTATTTACTAAAATTTAAAACGATTAAAAGGTTCGAACCAAATGACTAATTTTCAAAATTTGACCTATAAAAATCGATAATTTTCTAAAAACCCAAATTTCTCAGTCCTGCTATGTTCCTTTTCAATACTAATTCCACATCTTCTTCTTCAATATGCCCAAGTATTCCGACCCTTCCTTTATATCCCGATGAAGAGAGCATATCTATCATTTCTTTTTCATATCGACCTTTACCAATATCCATTATTTTTGTATCTCCCATTCCATTCAAATTAACAGTTACTAAATACGGCAGCATATTTTTTAACATACTATGAAACCTGTTGACTTGATGATGTGCGTGATGGAAACTATAAACAATGCCAACATCTTTTAATTTTGACGCCTTTATTATTTCAATTTGATTTTCAGGCTCACCAAACCAATCTCCATGATTATAAAAGGCTATTTTGCAATTTATAGCTTTCGCTTTTTTGGCAAAAAAATTTAAAAATGCAACTCCTTTAGTCAGCTTTTCTTCGTGCGTCAAATTTGAAAAAAAATCATTATTAAATCCTAGCCAAATAGTAGTTTTTAGCTTTTTATGTTCTAAAATAGATAGTATCTGTTCGTTTTGTTTGCTCAATTCCCCAATTTTATCCGTTTCATTTCCAAACCACATCCAAACAGCCTCGATTTTTATACTATGTTGCTGTGCCAAATCAATCTCTCTTTCGAAAGTAGGTATGTTTTTTTCCCGCCAATCATAAGCGTATTGCTTCATTCCCATTTTTTTCAGCATTTCTATACGTTGCTCAGGAGTTCGTTGTTGGCTATCAAACGGCACTATGCACCAAGGTAAGAGGTTGCTATCCGAAAACAGATTTTGCGAAAAAGTGCACTTGGAAATTGCCATAGCAAAAACTAACAACAAGATGTATTTCATTTTCTTTAAATATTCTTTTATTACTCTACAAATAGCCAGATGTACTTATCTTCATTTACCAATTTTCTAAATTAAAATAAGCTCTTTAAGTTTAGATTTTTTTTATTAAACCTTTCTTCAAACCACTCCAAATTATAAACATATTTAAAGGAATTAATTTTTTGAAATCCAAATCACTAAATAAGAATTTTGATTACTGCACAACCTATCAAAATCCTACTATAGACATCAAAAAAGTAAATTCAAAATACGTCTTCAGTCAATTTTCTTTCCTAAATGATTTATATTTTAAAAATCAAATAAATCACTTTAAGAGAATCTACAAACCATGCTTCTCGCACATCATTTTTATGAATTTATAGCCATTTTCTGCAATATCCCAAGGTGCATTGTATTCTCTCCAAACTCCTATGGCATTTGCAAAATCTGGGTCGTTTCTTGAGAATGCTTCTATGGTCAAATAGCCAGAATAGCCGATTTTTTTCAATGCTGAGAAGGTATCATCGAATTGAATATGGCCTTCTCCAGGAGTTCCACGGTCGTTTTCACTGATATGTACGTGGTGCAAATATGGAGCTATGGTTTCTATAGCATTCCCAAATTTCTTTTCCTCCATATTGGCATGGTGGGTGTCAAACATGGCTCGTACATTTGGATGATTGGTTTCCTTTAAAAGCCTCGCCAACTGCTCCATGGTGTTGCAAAGGTAGCATTCGAAACGATTTAATGCCTCGGGACCGAGAACTATCCCCGCTTGTTGTGCATAATCTCCTGCCTGATAAAGCACCTCTGCAGCACGTTTATACTCTTCGTCCAAAGCTGGGTGTGCCTCGAAATGATTGTGAGCCGAATGAATAGGACCACAAAGTAAGGTTCCGCCTAAATCATGGGTCCTATCTATTGCAATCTTTATGGCATCAAGACCAGCAGCTCTTATGGAGGCCGAAGCATTGATGGGATTGGTATCTTTCCCTACAACTGTAACCGTGGTAACATCCAATCCAAGATTCTTTGCATGTTGACCTACTTTTTTGCAATTTTCAGACTCCGCCCCGCCGACAAAAAACTCTACACCGTCGTAGCCGATTTTCTTGATTCTATCCAGTGTGGGAAACAAATCCTCCGTGACATTGGCCGTCCATGCCAATACATTAAATCCAATTTTAACCATTTCTTAGATTACAGCTTTTAGCAGTTAGCTTTTAGCTAATAGCCAAGCTTATTTTATATTCTACAAATTTTTAATTCTCATGTTTCGATACTGCACTTTCATCGGTGGCCCAACGTGCACCTGAACACCCAGAAGGCCTTTTGATTTACCGTTAACGGTATCATTATCAGTTACATCGCTCATCAAAATTCCGTTTACATAATGCTGCAATCTATTTCCTTTCACAACCAACCTGATTTCGTTCCAATCTTCGGCTTTGATTTTGGTCTTTAGTGCTTCATTTTCGCCCAATGAGCCAGTTACTTTAAGATCAGTCCAAGCATTTTTTGCCACTTTGGCTCGCACTTGTTCAGAGGTCATATTGGCACTTTGTACGTTTATTTCGGTTATTTGCCCTCTATAAGCCAAAGTTGTTCGTCCTCTTTCTTCGTAATTCTGACCTGTGTATCTATTTGCCCCATCGATGTCGGCTTGGTAACCTTTCAAAGCATTGGGTACATCAGGAAATATCACACTTCTATAATTTATACCAGAGTTGCCTTTTTCTGTGATATTACACTCTGCTATTAGTTCAAAATCAGCCGGTTCACCTCCTTGCCATGTCAAAAATGAATTGGTTTTCAAAAGAGTTTCTGGGGTGATTTCACCTACAATGCAGCCATTTTCAACTCTCCAATATTTGGTATCGCCTGACCATCCTTTTAGACTTTCTCCATCAAAAATAGACTTAAATCCTTTTTCTAAATTTTGCGAAAAATTAGAAGTTTTACAACTAAATGCTATCATAGCTGCAAAAAAAAGCACAGAATAAATCCACTTATTTATTTTCATATCATTTTATTATTAGGTTTATCAAATGTCTAAGAATCGAGCTTGAGATAGCTGTATTCAAATTTAAAATTAAATATTTAATGTCATATATTTTTTAATTTTTTTCAAAAAATCAATCTTTAAAATAAAGGAATTTGGAAAAAGAAACCATCCTTTACTCTCCTTCTCTTATGTATTTTTTCAAAAAAACTCTATATTTATTTTTTGGCTTAGAAAACTTATCTCTTTGGCTTAATCAATTGTCCGCCAGTGATTTCCTTTGTTTTAATAAAAAATGCTTTCTTTCTTTCAGAATTAATTCCCCAATCAACGGGAACACTTTGAAATCCTTCTTTTTTATCAGTTTCGCCTGAAAATCTAAAATCGAAGTAGCCCCATGACACATAATTATTTATCGATACCAAAAAATTATTGGTTTCTTTTTCAAAATCATAGTGATCGTCTTCATTATTTACAATGGGAATGTTTCTGCCAGCAAGATTAGCTTTGGTACTATCTATCAATAATTGGATTTGGTTAGGTTTTTTGGCACCGTTGCCATGAATTAAAGCAAAATCAACTTCTTTTAAAACCTTGCTTGTAGGCACTTTGATTCCGCTAAAACTTGTACTAACCAATAGCCTATGGCCATTTATCTTTTTACTTTTTACTTTTCGTATTAATTCGACAATTCTTTCTGGATAAATTATTGGATGATTGTAAGCATTTTTCAAATCACATTCATTTGCAATTTCAATCAATACATTTCTATACCCTTTATTTAAAATCCAATTGGTAATATTGTCTACTGCAGCAATCACCGAAGCTTCATCTTTCAAATTCTGATCTTGTCCAAAATAAAAAATACCCAGAATTACCACCATTTGTAATTCGTCTGCCTTTTTAAGAATGCGTTCTAATCGAGCCATATAAGGCTCCATTAATGAACCATCAGTATTAAAACCTGGATTTAAACATTTTTTGTTGCCATATCCGTAGGGACTTCCTCCTTGCATATTTAATGTAAAGGCATTGAGTCCATTTTCATACCAAAGGGGCATGTTTTGAATAAATTCATTTGTATTTCGATTTGGGTCCCATTTTTGTGTATCAGGATAAGCGAATTCATTAGAACTTTCAGGATTCAAATCATCAAAAATCCCTTGAACCATTCTGCTGTTGATTAGCAAACCTTCTATTTTTTTTCCGTTCCAATACCGATTAGGGTATGTTGGCTTGCCGTTAATGAAAAATTGATTTTCTTTAATGCTCACTACAGTTTTTTGTGCCATTCCCATCTCTAGGAAAGAACATATTGTAGTAAAAACGACTATGAATTTTAACATAATTATAATTTGAATATCTGAATATCTGAATACTCCCCAGTTCGGTTCAATTCATCCCAAATTCTTACTTTCCAAAAAATGGTTTGCCCTTTTTTTAATGTTATGTTTTCAGGCAGATTTACATTGGAAGATGCCGACTTAATTTGCAAAGAATTCCATATATCCCCAATGTTTTGATCTATTTTTGATTTGGAAGAAGAGGCCAGCAATTGATAAGAAGTTTGGGATTTTATTTTTGTCGAAATATCCCAGCTAAACTTCAATGATTTTTCAAATTTGGCATTCAAATCCGTACATTCCCCCAAAAACGGGTCTTGAAATTTATTTATTAAAACCGTTGTTTCCTTTTTTAATTGATTCAAAACCAATCGATATTTAGGATTTTTGGCTAAGTTATATAACTCCAATGGATCAGTTTTTAAATTATACAATTCTTCCCAAGACATGTCATTCACATATCTGAAATACTTCCAATCCTTAGTTCTGACGCCTTCACTTGGAGGAATACTTTCAAACTCCCAGAGGTGTTCAATTAAAACTGCGTCTCTGTTTAACTTAGGTGTTTGTTTGTTTAATAATGGAACCAAACTTTTCCCTTGATAAATTTTGGGTTGCTTTACATTTGCCAATTGCAGAATTGTTGCCGGAATATCTACATTTAATGCCATTTCATTTAGGTCCTGATGAAAATTATTTCTAGGATCGTACACAATTAATGGAACCCTAATAGACTTGTCATACATGAGCCATTTGTCGGCTAATTGCCTTTCTCCTAAAAAATAGCCGTTGTCCCCCATTAGGATAATTACTGTATTCTTATCTTGACCTTGTCTTTTTAATTCTGCTCGGATTTTGGCTATTTCAAAATCGATGCCGGCTATCATTCTATAATAACCTTTGACCATTTGCTGGTATTTGGCTGGTTCGTCAAATCGCCAAGTCCAACGAAGTCGACTAAAACCATTTTTTACTTCATTGGGTTGTACATTAAAAAACTTATCCTCGCCCAATAAAGGTGATTCAATTATCTGATTTTCAAGCAAATGAGCAGTTTGTTCATCATAAAAATACTGATCTGGGGCGTTGTCATGGGCATGAGGAGCTGAAAAACTAAGCGACAAGCAAAACGGTTTGTCTTTGGGGGCATTTTCTATAAACTCCATGGCTTTTTGGCCCGTATAGCGTGTCAAATGAACAGTATCAGTACCTATTGTTTTGAAAAAATAACCTCGCTTATCTGGATACTTTACATTCCTATCAAAGTTTTCATGGACGTCGAACAATTCGTCAAGCTTTTTGTAATTTACTCCAAATTTGCCATAAAAACCTGTAAAATAGCCCTCATTTTTTAAAATTTTAGGATAGGCATTTTCCATATATTCTTGCTTAATATCGCCAGTTTGAAAGGTATAACGGTGGCTTCTTTCATGCATTGAACTCAAAATACTTGCTCTACTAGCAGCACAAATTGGAGTTGTAACTAAGGCATTTTTAAAATAAGTACCTTCTTTAGCAAGCTTATCCATTTCTGGTGTATAGGCATATTTATTTCCTGCATAGCCCAATGCTTCAGCACGATGATCATCTGTGAGAATAAAGATGATATTTGGCTTTAAAATATTTTCCGAATTTTTTTTTGCTTTAAAAGAAAAACCCAATGCTATTGAAGCAAAAATAAGCAAAGCATAAAGGCCTAAGTAAATTTTGGTTTTTATCATCTATTCCACTATTGGTTTACCTTCATAATTAATTTTTAAATAAGGCACAGTTTCAGTGTCATCTACTACATAGTTCCACTTTTTTATATATTCTATACCAGGTTCAAACTTATCCTTCCTCTTTTGTAATTCTGATTTTAATCTTTCTTCCAAATCATTTTGAAGAATTGCGAATTCAGGCTTTCCAACAAGATTATTCATTTGAAATGGATCCTTTTCATTATCAAAAAGCAACCAAGGCCCATTTAAATCTCTGGTGTAAGTATATTTTCCTGTGTACACTCCACGGTATTCCTTGCCGCCTCTTTGTCTATCCCATTGGCCAAATGGCTGATAACAAGCAATTAAGGCTTGTGTGACTTTGTCTTTCCTTGTTCCTTTCAAAACGCCAGAAAAATCTAAGCCTTCTACAGAGTTAGGGATTTTGATTTTGGCAAGTCCTAATAGCGTAGGCATTATATCCGGTGAATTTAGTAATGTAGCGAGCGTTTTAGGTTTTTTCCCGAGCAATTTTGGATAATGAATTAGAAACGGAACTCGTATGCTTTCCTCATAAGGTTGCTGTTTGTTCCAAGCACCGTGGGCCCCTAAAAGATCTCCGTGGTCCGAAGAAAATACAATTATTGTGTTCTCATCGATTCCTAAATCTTTCAAAGTCTGCCACATTTTGCCGATACATTCGTCTATTGCAGTAATGTGCGAATAATAGCCCAAAAGGTCTTTTTTTACTTTTTCAATTTTATCGGAGGGAACATTTGGATTAACTTCAAAATCCTTATTCTCATACAACTTCCGATATTTTTCAGGTGCTGACTGATAAGGATCGTGTGGGCTACCAATAGAAATAAACATCAAAAAAGGATTTTCTTGAGCGGCTTGATTTTTCAAATATGCACAAACATCCTCAGTTTGGGCAATTACATCATAGCCCTCCCAAGTCAATTTCCTCTTGGAATTTCCAACATAATAGTCAGAATTATTATAATTGTGAGTGCATTCTAATGCTTTCCAATATTGGAACCCTTGTTGGCGAGTGGGAGGAATAAAGCTATTTCTTCCATGCCCATCCAAATGCCATTTGCCAACATATCCCGTATTATAACCTGCTTTTGAAAATACTTTTGACATGGTTGTGGCATTTGTATCTAACAAAACATCATTCATAAACATGCCGTTGGATAGCGGATATTGGCCCGTCATAAGTGAGGCCCGATGAGGGGTGCAAACTGCTGTTCCTGAAATAGCATTTTTTAGATTTATGCTTTCCGATGCCAATTTATCCAGATTGGGCGTAATGGCATTTTTGTCGCCTGCGTACCCTAATGCTTGAGCTCGCCATTGATCAACCAAAATGTAGAGTATATTGGGCTTCTTGGTTTCCTGACCAAAAACTTTTGCGGTGTTTATTTCAAAAAAAATAATTAGGATCAAAAAAAATAATTTGTTCTTATCCTTCATTTTTTTTAAAGATTAAAAACGGCTATATCTATGAAAATTAGATATAGCCTGATTTTATTATAAATGATATTTATTTCTGTACCTGAGTTTTGAACATCGGGTTTTTAGGATTTCCTGCCGAAATCAAATAGGCCATCAAGTCCTTAAATTCTTCTTCATTCAGACTGTTGATGAGCCCTTGAAACATCATAGATACGTTAGAGGTTTTGGTCGAGCTTACGTTCTTTTTCAATACTTTCTCCAACGATTCTGGAGCATAAGGATTTTGAGACACGTAATACGCCAACTTATCTTCATTTACTAAACGGCCCACTATCGAAGTACCATTTTTTAATGAAAATTGAGTAGCCGCATATTGATCTGAAATGGTTTTGTCAGGATCCACAATGGCTTCCAAAAGATCTTTTGGTGAAAAACGAGTACCTATCTGAGTCAAATCAGGGCCAGCTGCTCCTCCTTGACCTAACATGGTGTGACAACCCTTACATGTTGTTGCCGAAAACATAGCCTTGCCTTGCTCAAAATCTCGGTCAGTTAAACCTTTGTCTAAAACTGGCGAGCCAGACTCTAGAGTCCATCTTCTTCCGGGCCCTTTTGGATATGCAGAAGAAACCAAATTATTACCATTAGAACTTAAAAGCTCGGCACCGGAAAGTTTGTCAAAATATGACCTTTTGTCCTCAGGAACATTTTTTAAGGCCAATTTTCTAGATCTATCAATAAATCCAACGTAACTATTACCTCCTTTAAATTTGAAGGCGTTATTAAACCACTTGAAATAAGTTTCTCTTTCGGCGTTGGTCCAACCTTTTTTAGCCATTGTCAAAACATTGGCATAATAGGTGTGTTGCATAGGAGGCAAATTAGCCAATGTGTTGGCTATATCCCCACCGTACTGTGTACTTCTTGCAATCAAATCGTTTGAATTCGTTGCTGTTTTGAGCATATTATCGTTTGCACCTGGCTCGTCTTTTAGTTTCATCAATGCCAAGGTCTTTTGAATAGCTCCTGGGGCATCAAGATATAATAGATTTTTGCTCAACATTTTATTTAACTCTGCGGTATTTGCCGGATAATTGGGATTCATGAAGGCAATAATTTTTGCTTTATTTGCCTCTGTAGGCATTCCCATTCTCAAAAATGACAATTCAAAAGCTCTCAACACATCAATCTTTTGAGATTCGGTTAAAGTTTTGAAATTGATTTTCAACAAAGCATTTATAATTTCATTTTGCTTCTCGCCTTTGCCCATTCTTATCAATGAAATCAAGGACTGAGTTGAGGCAACGGGGTCTTTTTCTGTCAAAGCCAAGTCTTGCCATTGAGACACGGGTTGGTGTTCCAGAGCCAATCTTGCCGCGTAACGAATAAACCTATCCGTGCTTTTTAGATGTGGCCATGCTGTTTTAACAGCCTCAGGATTTGGACCACCCGAGTGGAATTTTTCCAAACTGCGACGTAGAGTATTGGCTTCGTTTATGGGTGTAACGGTCAGGGGTGTTGTAGACTCACTTCCAACATAAGTTACTCTGTATAAGTCAGATTCCAATCTGCGGCCACCCGTCAAAAAATAAATGGAGCCATCTGGACCAACTACGCCATCGGTAAGAGGCAATGGCAAACCTGAGAGAAACTCAGTACGCTCAGAAGTATAGGTAGAACCCGAAGGTTTCAAGTGAATGGCGTGCATAATACCAAAGCTCCAGTCAAATGCCAGAAGCGTCCTTTGATATTTGGCAGGAACTTTTGCATTTTTAAGGTGAATTAAATTCGTTGGAGAGCCCTGTCCAATATTTATTACTGGCGGAAGGTTATCTGGGTAGGTCTGTGACCATTTGCTATTACCCGTTCTCCAACCAAATTCAGCACCAGATGTAGAATGAGAAACTCTTGTAGGTCTATACCATGGGGTACCAAAATCCCATTCCATGTCGGCATCATACACAAACAAATCGCCCACTTCGTTGAAATCAAAATCGTATGCATTTCTGTAGCCTGCATTTAGCAATTCCCAATGCTTACCTTCAGGGTCAAGCTGAGCAACCCAGCCACCAGGTGCCATACGGTCATTTGCATGTCCGCGTGGGTCTTTTATCAATGGAAAAAGCTGATCTTCCTGCCAATTGTTAGGCAAACGATAATGATTCATAGGCGGTACATCGGTATGGTTTCCAGAAATTACCACTAATGATTTTCCATCGGGAGAAAGTTTAATACTATGCGGGCCATGCTCTCCATCGCCATCCATAGGTTTCATGAAAGTCACTTTCTCAAATTGGTCATCGCCATCCATATCTTGCAGGCGATATAGGCCACTTTGTCTTGTGAAGGTTTTATTATTTTTGCTGTTATTTACCATCACATAAAGACTGTTGAAAGCATATAATAGCCCCTGAGAATAGCCCATGCCCATGGTGTCTGCACCTATACCTGTGCCAATTTTAAGTTTCTCCACCTCTGGAGTTAAAGATGAGGACCCTATTGCAGGAATTTTTAACCTGAATAACTTTCCATACTGATCAGAGGTTATCAAGCGGCCTTTATCATCAAAAGCCATAGCTACCCATGAGCCTTGGTTGTTGGCCGAAGGGCTGTAGATATGTTCGGCAGCGAAACCTTCTGATAATCTCAGTTTCTTGATTTTTGAATTATCTTCAATGGCGTGTTTGGAGAAGGGATTCTTGGTAATAGTAAATGAAGCCGCTCCTAAAACGGCAACAATAGCCAAGAAGAAAATTAATTTTTTAAGGTTGAATAACATGATGTTTTTTATTTAAGCTATTAAATTAGGCATTAAAAAACATGCTACACAAGAAATTTGAAATTTTTTCTTGTGTAGCATTAAATTTTATTAAAATGAATTAAAAATGCGGTGTTAGGGATGACTCTACGTCTGGCAAAGCGTAGAGCAACTGGATATTTGTAAATGCATTGCTCCGGGTAGTGGCACCTTCAGGATAATAATAATCCAAAGGATTAGCTTTAACTCTATTTCCATAAGCAGTGATAGTCTCAATAGCCTTGCCCGTTCTCACCAAATCTAACCAGCGTTTGTTTTCAAAGGCTAACTCTGATCTGCGGTCTTGGTAAATTTGGTCTCTTAAGGCAGTTTGAGATGTGGCCGTAGTATTAGCCAAACCAGCTCTGGTTCTTACTAAATTCAAATTCGCTGCAGCATCTGCAAGTTTATTTTGCTCCATTTGAGCCTCCGCTAAAAATAAAAGTACCTCGGAGTAGCGATAAACTGGCCAGTTCATACCATGATTATTATGTAAAGAATTAGGTCTTACAAACTTTTTAATATATGGATAAACCTTGTTACTTCTTAAACTTCCGCTAAGTGTTACATAACCAACAGAAGCGTCTTTGCGTAAATCACCAGTTTCATAGGCTGCAATTACATCTGGTGTAGGTGTATTGTTTCCTTCACCAGTTAAGGGCTGAGGGTTAGATGTACCAGCAAG
>Ga0164293_10000957_pt1 | contig 24147 bp, 21 predicted proteins | sample GEODES118metaG_FD_111487 | JGI IMG/M metagenome (GOLD analysis project Ga0164293, IMG submission 111487) | Eutrophic lake water microbial communities from Lake Mendota, Wisconsin, USA - GEODES118 metaG | ecosystem: Environmental > Aquatic > Freshwater > Lake | place: USA: Lake Mendota...
CCCAAACAATCGCCAACCGAAAGATTGTTTGGGCATTTTACTACATATGCTAATAAAACTTGGTTTTTGAAATTAAAAAGTATAAGATCATTTTGATTTGTAACAATCGCCTACCGAAAGATTATTAGTGAATAATACTTCTTGTGCTAGCTTAAAATGGTTCTGCTAAATCTAAAGATTGTTGGGGCATTTTAGTACATATGCTAGCTTAAATTGGTTTTTCCAATTTCAAAATGCTTCGTAACTTACGCTGACAAATTAGCTAAAATTGGATTTCTAAATCTAAAAAATGGATGTACCATGTTATTATTAGGGATAGATTTAGGAACTTCCTCGGTAAAAGTAACTGTTGTATGTAATTAGTATGATTGATTACAAAAAAGGCAAAATATCAAAAGTGCTTGAAATTGATTCCTCTATGTTTAAGTTGCATTCGGGGTTTTTAGCAGGAGCTATATCGTAGGAGGAATTATTACAGCGCTTTATACAATTTTTTGGTAAAACAGAAGCACTATTTATTTTTCAAAAGGCAGTTCAAAATCTGGCATGAGTTTGATTTCATTTCTGTAAAGAATGATTTTTTTATTGTTTTCCAACTGTTTCAATAATCGAGATATCACTACTCTGGAGGTAGCCAACTCATCCGCAATTGTATTGTGGGAAGCTTTTATTACACTGGATCCACTGAGTCGTTTTTTTTCTTTTAAATAAGCAATTAAGCGCTCGTCTAGTTTATGAAAAGCAATGCTTTCAATGGATTTGAGTAATTCAATAAATCTTTCATTAAAACTTCTCATTACGTAGTTTTTCCAACTTGGGTATTTACAAAGCCATTCGTCTAACTTGGTATGTGGTATGCCAATTAATTCAACATCATCTTCAGCGATAGCTTTTACTTCGCTTTTTTTCGCTTCTACACAACAGCTATATGCCATTGAGCAGCTTTCACTACTCGATAAATAGTATAAAAGAATTTCATTGTTATTTTCATCTAGACGGAGTACTTTTACAGTTCCCTTCAACACAATGGGCATCATACGGATGTATTTTCCATAATCCATGATGAGTTCGCCTTCACTAAAAGTTTGTAAAATGCCAAATTCTTGTATTTCTTGAATCAATGCAGTTTCCAAAAAAGAGCTAAGTTGATCGAGGTTCATCTAGAATGATTAAGCAGGTTTAATTTCTGTAACATTTGTTACAAAGTTAGCGCTTAATCTATGCTAACTTTGAATTTAAATCCTATTTAATGAAGTATGCCCTATTGCATAATTGGAGTTTTATTAGAGCATTAAGATTGCTTATTGGAATTATCATTATTGTTCAAGCAGTTATGAATAAAGAATGGGTTTTTGGAATCGCTGGTATATTCTTTGCTTGTATGGCTTTGTTTAATCAAGGCTGTTGCGGAACTGGCGCATGCTATACTCCAATTAAAAAGGAAATTGATTCAAGTAAAGCAATTACTTATGAAGAACTGGATTAGTGAAAATAAACTCTATTTGATTGGCGCGTTATTAGGAGCCATTGGTGGGTTTCTTTATTGGAAATTTGTTGGATGCAGTTCTGGAACCTGCGCTATTACTTCTAAACCATTCAATAGCACCCTTTATGGTGCTTTAATGGGTTCATTGTTGCTGAGTCTGTTTAAAAATGAAGCAAGAAGGATTAAAGAATAAAAATTATTGTTATGACTTTTAATGAAATCATTCAATCCGATAAACCCGTATTGGTGGACTTTTTTGCTGAATGGTGTGGGCCTTGTAAAACAATGGCTCCTATTCTAAAAGAAGTAAAATCAACTATTGGTGACCAGGCAAGTATTATTAAGATTGATGTTGATAAAAATCCTGGAACTGTAGCTGGATATCAAATTCAGGGCGTACCAACTTTAATATTGTTTAAAAATGGAAAACCTTTATGGAGGCAAAGTGGGGTAGTGTCTAAATCTACTTTGGTAAATTTGATTAAACAATATGCAGTATAATTAAATGGTATTTGTACCTTTATTTCTAATAAATATTGTATGAATAAGAATCATCTTCTTTTGGTAGTATTGATTATTGGGGTATTGTCTTGCAGTGAAAATGCAAAAAAAGAGCCAGTTACAGAAAAGACAAGTGCAATGGTTGATTCAGCTGTCACAAAAGTGGATGAAGGATTTAAAAATATGTCTTTCGATTCTAAGAAAGATTTAATTTGTGGAATGCCTATCACAGCTGGCGTTTCTGATACTGCTCATTTCAATAAAAAAGTTTATGGATTCTGTTCTAAAGAATGTAAAGATGAATTCATGAAGAGCCCAGCAACTTATGTGGCTGCCGCAGCAAAATAATAATTACTTAAATTGGGATGAACAAACAAGGCTATTTTTAGGTATTCCTCTATTGCTTATTTCCTGATAAAAATTATAAATAGCTCTGAATCTTGGCGTTTTATAAACGAATTGTAACAAGGCTCAAGGGTATGCAATTTGAAATCAGATTCAAATAAATGGATGTACGCTGTTTTACTCCCGCCAAACGGAGGGCCCCCTTCAAAATTTCGATCAAAAAGTAAACCAACTAATTTCCCATTAGGTGATAAAAGCGATTTCATTTTATCAACATAAGCAGGCCTAAGGGTTGGAGGCAGTGCGCAAAAAAAAGTTTGTTCTATAATTAAATCAAAAGGTTGATTTAATTCAAAAAAATCACCAAGTATAATTTTAATAGAAGTGTTGTTGGCATATCTCTTCTTTAAAGTATCAACCAAGTTTGGGGCTATATCAATTAAGCTGATATCGGTAAATCCTTTTTCTAATAAATAAGCTGCTTCATAGGCATTGCCGCATCCCGGTATTAAGATGCGGCAATTTTTATCGGTTAATTGATCGATATAATTTTTAATTGGAGAAGACACTTGGCCTAAATCCCATTGAGCTGTATTTGCTTCGTACCTGCCAGACCAATAGGTTGCGTCTAATGAATTGTTATTGTTCATTTTTTTACCTTCCCATCCATCCTCCATCAACAGTAAGAATGGTTCCATTTACATAATTGGATGCAGGTGAAGATAAGAAAACAAATGCACCAGTTAAATCATCTGTTGTGCCCCATCTGTTGGCTGGAATTCTTGCAAGAATAGCTGCACTTCTGTCTGGATCTGCTCTTAATTGCGTGGTATTATCCGTTGCAATATAACCTGGTGCTACACCATTCACTGTAATACCATGCTGTGCCCATTCATTGGCAAATGATTTTAGCAAAGAGGCAACAGCGCCTTTACTAGCTGCATAGCCGGGCACGTTGATGCCACCTTGAAAACTCAATAGAGAACAGGTGAATACAATTTTTCCTGCTTTTTGTGCCAACATTAATTGACCAATTTCACGCGTAATGATAAACTGTGCATTTAAATTAATATTGATAATGGTATCCCAATATTCATCGGGATGTTCTGCAACAGGTTTGCGCATGATATGGCCAGCATTATTGATTAATATATCAATTCGCGGATGGTCTTTTTTTACTTTGTTTAAAAAAGCATACAAAGAGTCTCTGTTAGAAAAATCGGCCTCATAAGCGTAGAATTTTTTACCGGCAGCTAATACTGCTTTCTCTACTTCGCTTCCAGTAGCAGGTAAGCTATTACTTACACCAATTATATCTGCACCACTATTGGCTAGTTCTATTGCTATAGCCATTCCAATGCCTCTACTACAACCTGTTACTAAGGCAATTTTATTATCTACTCTAAAATTTAACATGAATTTGAATTTATAATAATGATTTGATATTTACAGGATCCATATCTGTAAACGACATGTTTTCTCCTGCCATTGCCCAGATAAATGAATAAGCTGCAGTAGCTACACCACTGTGTATACTCCATGATGGAGAAACAATTCCTTCTTCGTTGTTTAAGAATAAATGTCTTGTTTCATGGGGCTCTCCCATAAAATGAATCACTCTTTGGGTTTCTGGTAAATCAAAATAGAAATAAGCTTCCATTCTTCTATCATGTAAATGCGGAGGCATGGTATTCCAGATACTTCCTTGTTTAAAATTGGTTACTCCCAATACCAATTGACAACTCTTTAGACCATCTAAATGAATGTATTTGTTGATGGTTCTGTGATTAGCAGTTTCTGCAGAACCCATTTCGGCAGGAGTTGCGGCAGATGCCTTCATTAATTGTACAGGATATTCGGCATGGGCAGGGCAGGAAAAGAAAATGAATTTAGCGGGAATCTCTCCTGCATCTGATCCAGAAAATACAATTTCTTTTTTTCCTTTTCCAACATATAAACAATCCAATTTGTCTAGATCATATTTTTCTCCATCAACAGTTATTGAACCAGCTGATCCAATATTTACAATTCCCATTTCTCTTCTATCCAAGAAATTGTCAGATTTCAAAGCATCATATGTACCTAGGGTTAGTGTTGCTATTGCTGGAGTTGCAGCACCTATAATCATTCTGTCGTAATGGGTGTACACACAATTGATCGTATTAGGTACTACTAACTTATCTAATAAAAAACGTTCCCTTATTTGCTGGGTATTGTATTTTACAAAGTCTTCGGGATGTGTTTGGTGGATGATTTTCATATTGCTTTATTTAAGATTGTTTACAAATTTGTTTTCTTTAATTGTGCCGGTATTGACCAAGCTATTATTTTTCTGATCATGTTTGGCCCTAACAGTATCATCGTACTGTAAAGCTATATTATTCGTATTGGAATGGCTAAATTGATTATCAGTTACAATAGAATGTTGAACACCAACTAAATGAATCAAAGCTTGATTGTTATTACAGTTTTGGATATTGTTTTTAGTAAAAATCAGCTTCGGCCCCATGGTGCTTTCATCGCTTCCTGTTCTATACAAACCTAAGATTAAACCTGAATTATTGCTGAATGAACAACCACTAATAATCATTTTTTCTACGTTGTAGTATCCCTTTTTTTCTAATTCATCAGTTAATGTAAAAAGGTTTCCACATAGATTAAATTGAGTATTGTTGATAGCAATCAAATCGGCATAGGCCGACCTGAATGTGGTTAAGAAACTTGCTCCTTTGTAATTGTTGAATTGACAGTTGTTGATATTGATAGAGAAATGTATGGTAGACCCAGAACTGTCTGCTTCAATAAACTGATTGGTCTTTAATTGATTGGCATCGATATTGATATTAGTTAAATGTAATTGCGCATTTGCGCCAATTATAAATAATGAATTTATTTGGTTGGAAGAAAATCGAATTGATTGTTTGTTAGAGCTGAAGTATGCGTTTTGAGTAATGGATAGTGGACGATCAAATCTATATTCATTACCGGTCAAAATGATTTCAACTGACTTTCCTTTAGAAGTTATAGCTGCGTATACTTCATTGGCATCTTTGCAAGAGATGGGCAATTTCGCTTCTAGTGTTTTAATTTCTTGTGGTAGATTCCATCGAATGCCCAATTGTTGTGATTGTTTTTCCAATGCAATAAAATAGGATGCATTTGAACTACCGATGCGATCTGATAAAACTGATTGCAATCTTTGTGAAGCCTGTTGCATGATTGAATCAGGCAGCATGATTTTCGATTTGCTTGTAGTATAGAAAGGAAAAGGATTATCGAATACCTTAGCAACTGAAATTGCTTTTTGGTCAAAACCATTTGGTATGGTTTTGCTTATCTTATTATTCATGATATTGCTGCTAAAATAAATGCTGTCTATTTTATCATAATATTGAAATGCTACCTGTTGTTTATCTGAATAGAATAAATTGTTTTGAATAAAAACATTTTTAGGAGCAACTGATCTTTCAGCATCACTTCCTTCGCAAACGCTGAATGGAGTGCAATTGGAAAATGTATTGTTTGCAATTACTGCATCTCTAACTGGTAAATAGCGATTGGGCGGAGAATTGAATACGCCATTCATTACGGCTAGTGGAGATCTAAAGCCTTCTCCAACACAATGAGAAAAATAATTATTTACAATCCAATTGCCTTCGTTGATTACTCTTACGCCTCCTGTACCTTCTTTGCCATTTCCCAAAAATAAATTGGATTCAATGGTGTTGTTGTTTCCATGGCGCAAAACAACCGCACCCTGGCATTCTTTGAATACATTGTTTCTTACTAAATTGCCGCAAGATTTGATTGAAATGATTTCAGTTTCCCCATCACACTTTTCAAATAGATTATTTACAATCTTTGTATTTGAATAAAAAGTGCAGTGTTCTGAAACGCCTACTCGTATGATCTCTCCTGCATTACTGCCAAGTGGTTTTCTGATTCCAAAATAATTACTATCAATGCTATGGTTGTTTAATCTACTTCTGTCATCTTCTAAAATAACAGCCATTAATACACCTAAATTGGTTTTGTTGATAAAATTATTATGATCAATTCGATTGTTTTTTCCATATAAAGCCACCCAATAATTGTCTTTCATTCTATTGGGATTATTAAATGATTGAATTACGCAATTGGTAATTCTACTGTTATTCGCAACTTTTTTACCAACTTTAAATTCCCATACATTGCCAGATGGATTATACCCATTTTTAAAAAGCAAGCCATCAATAATTAACCAATCGCCCCCAATTTGTAAACTACTTTTTCCATTAATTATCACACTGCCTCTTGTTGCTGCTTTGATGATGATAGGCTTTTCGGAATTTCCATTGCACGTAAAATGAAGGTTGATATTATTCCATTCTCCATTTTGTAATTCAATAATATCGCCAGGAGCTGCTTTGCTATTAGCAGATTGCAATTCTGTTTCATTTTTTACTTTGAAAGTAGATGCGTTAGCATTTTTAAAAAAACTGAATAGCAGTAAGGTTAAAATAAAATACTTTTTCATATTATTTTGCAATTGTTGTTCTTAATGAAGATTCTCTTACTACTAATTTAGGTTTTATGACTATTTCTCTTTCGGACATATCTTCTTCGCTGTGCAGCATTTCAATAAATAATTTAGCAGTCGCTTTTCCAATTTCAAAAGCATACATTTCTACACTCGATATAGAAGGGGTTACTAAGCTGGCGATTGGCTCATTATTAAAACCAACCAAACCGATGTCTTTAGGCATTTGCAAACCTTTTTCTTTGATGGCTAACATAGCTCCAATAGCCATTCTATCACTTATGGTGAAAATTGCATCTGGTCTATGTTTCATGGCAATCAACTCTTTGGTTGCTTCATAAGCATATTGTTGATTAAAATCACAATGAATGGCTAAATGCTTATCAAATTTTATATTATTGGCTTTTAATGTTTGTAAGTATCCTTCCATTCTTTTGTTACTGATATTCAAATTTTCAGGGCCGGCAAGAATGGCAATTTTTTTATACCCCTGATCAATCAAATGTTGAGTTGCTTGTATACCTCCATCTACATTGTCTAATCTTATTTTTGGAGCTTGCATATGATTGATTACCCTATCGAATAATACCAACGGAATTTTTTTGTTCTGTATTTTTTTAATGTGCTCATACACTTTTGTTTCACTAGAAACAGAAACAATAAATCCATCCACTAAACTTTCCAATAATCTATTGGTGTTAACAATCTCTCTGCCAAAACTCTCATCACTTTGGCAAACCATTACTGTATATCCAGCTTCTAAAGCTACTTCATCAATACCTTTTACCATGGTAGCCAAAACATAATCGAGATTGGGAATAATTACTCCGATGCTATTGGTTTGTCTATTGAGTAAGCTCAATGCCAATTTATTGGGTTGGTAATCCAATTGTTCGGCCAAAGCCTTTACGGCTTTTTTGGTTTCGGGTTTTACATCTGTTGCGTCTCTCAATGCCCTACTTACAGTAGAAGTAGAAATATTGAGTGCCCGTGCAATGTCTTTGATGGTTGTTTGTTTTTCCATTGACTCCTTAAAAATAAGTGCAGTTTAGCATTTTTTCCGGGAATTTACCGGTTTCGTTGCCGGTAAGGTTATCGGTCTTTCTTATCGATAATATTCTAATAAAATGATTAATATATTAGTAAAAATTTAATAATTATGTTAAATAAATAGAAAAAATATATCTTTTCTAAAAATTGATTCCAGACAAATGGCGCTAATATTAGTCTTCGATTAGCTAAAAAGCCATTTATGCAAGTATTAAACAATAAAGTTGCCATTGTTACTGGAGGCTCAAGAGACATTGGAGAACAAGTATCCTTAAAGTTGGCATCAGCAGGAGCCAAAGTATGTATCAACTATTTAAACGACGAACAAAAAGCACTCGACACTTTAGAAAAAATTAGGAACAATGGTGGTCAGGCAATAATTGCAAAAGGTGATATGACCATCGCTTCGGATGTTGCCAAAGTGGTGCATTCATGTGTAGAAGCCTATGGCGAAACCATTGATATTTTAGTAAATGTAGCAGGCGGCTTAATTGCCAGAAAATTACTAGCAGATATGGACGAGCAGTTCTGGGATGCAGTAATGGATGTAAATGTGAAATCTGCATTTTTAGTTACCAAAGAAGTAGTGCCACATATGACCAATGGTGGTGCGATTATCAATTTCAGTAGCCAAGCTGCTAGAGATGGTGGTGGATTTGGTGCATTGGCTTATGCTTCTGCTAAAGGTGCCATCCTTACAATGACCAAGGGATTGGCCAAGGAGTTAGGACCCAAAGGAATCAGGGTAAATTGTGTTAGTCCAGGAATGATTAATACAACTTTTCACAACACATTTACCAAAGATGAAGTAAGAAAAAATGTAGCTGCTGCAACACCATTGCGCAGAGAAGGAGAAGCATCAGAAGTGGGGGATTTGGTATTGTATTTAGCGAGTAGTTCATCCTCTTTTGTTACTGGCGCTAGTATCGAAATTAATGGCGGAACTTATTTTGTATAAACGATTTAGATTGATAAGATATTAAGATTGCTGTTCATGAGAAAATTATCTTTTGTATTGGTGCTATTTCTATTAAATGCTGAAAGCTTATTTGCTCAGCAACATCCAGTGGCATTTGCCACAAAGAAGGATTTGACATTGGTCAAGAATAGTTTGGCCGCAAATTCCTTATTAAACAAATCGTATAATGAAATAAAAAATGCTGTTGATCAATGGATAGGTAAAGATATAGATGTACCTGTTCCAAAAGATCCAGCTGGAGGATATACACACGAGAAGCACAAAGAGAATTATAACTTAATGTTTAACGCTGGAGTATTGTATCAAATTACTGGAGATACAAAGTATGCGGTAATCGTAAAGCAGCTGTTTGTTAAATATGCGCAATTAAATCCAACGTTAAAGAATCATCCAGAAGCCACAAGTACATCGCCTGGTAGAATTTTTTGGCAAGCATTGAATGATGCCAATTGGCTGGTTTATACTGGATTGGCATTTGATTGTATTCATGATTTTTTAACGGTTGCCGAAAGAAAACAAATTGCAGATGGGGCATTTAAACCAATTGTAGATTATTTTACCAAAGACATCAAGCCTTGGTTTAATTTAATTCACAATCATGCAGTATGGGCTTGTGCTGGTGTTGGAATTGTTGGAGTAGCAATAGATAATGAAGATTATGTAAACATGGCGTTGTATGGAACAGAGAAAGATGGTAGTGCTGGATTTATTGCCCATTTAAATGGCTTGTTTTCTCCTGATGGATATTACAATGAGGGACCTTATTATACGCGCTATGCGATTTTGCCTTTTTATTTTTTTGCAAATGCCGTCAACAATACTAAACCAGGTTTAGGTATTTTTAAATTTAGAAACAATATACTCCAGAAAGCATTAAATGGAGCATTGCAACAAACCAATTTAAATGGTGGATTTTACAGCTATAATGATGCATTAAAAGAAAAAACATTTGTTTCTAGCGAATTGGTGGTAGCGATTGATATAGCATGGCAGGTGTATGGCCCCAATGCAGCTTATTTGCCAGTTGCAAAAGCACAAGGGAAAGTTATTTTGAATGCTGGAGGTGTTGGAATTAGTAAGGCACTGCAAACCCAAAAAAATGTCTTGCCTTTTTATCCATATCAATCTATCGAATTTGCTGATGGAGCAAAAGGAAATAAAGGAGGGGTTACTGTGATGCGAGCTGGGAAAAACGAAAAACAAACTTCTTTGATTTTCAAATACAGTTCTCATGGAATGGCTCATGGGCATTTCGACAAATTGAATATTAATGTGTATGACAATGGGAATGAAGTTTTGCAGGATTATGGTGCTGCCCGTTTTATTGGTATTGAACAAAAATGGGGTGGAAGATATTTGCCAGAAACAAAAACCTACACCCAACAAACCATTGCTCACAACACCATTACTGTAGATGAAACAAGTCATTATGATGGCAAAGAAGCGGTTAGCGAATTAAATTGGCCAGTAAAATTATTTGGATCTATTTCAGAAAAGAATTTGCAAGTAGTTGCTTCTTTAGATAATACCGCTTACAAAGATGTTCAATTACAAAGAACCATATTTATGGTGCATTTGCCAGATCAATTAAAACCATTGATTATTGATCTATTTAAAACAAAGTCTTCCACTGCTCACCAATTTGACTTGCCTTTTAATTATTCGGGTTCAGTAATTAGTACCAATTTTAAATATTCACCAGCCCTAAACTCAATGAAAACATTGGGCAATAAAAATGGGTATCAGTTTTTATGGAAAGAAGCCGAAGGTATAGTGAAAGGGCCTTTGGCACAATTTACTTTTTTAAATGAAAAATCATTTTATACTATTTCTTCATTAGTAGCTGATTCGGCCCAGTTCTTTTTCACTAGAATTGGTGCTAATGACCCCAACTTTAATTTACGAAGAGATCCTTCTTATATCATGAGGACTAAATCGATTAGCCCAACATTCCTAAATGTGATTGAACTGCATGGCAATTATAGTACAGTGGCTGAATTAGCCAATGGCGCCTATTCATCTCTATCTGCTATTCAGCTTTTACAAGACGATGCCAACTACACAGTTGGGAAAATTATTTATAAAAATAATTCAGTTATCGTAATGCAGTCAAATAGCAAATTCGAAAGCAATCAAAAACATGTATTCAAAAATGCCGATTACAACTTTGAGTGGATTGGCCCTTATGCTATTTTTTATAATAATCAAATAATCAAATAATTGTAAAACGAATTAATATGTCTAGCACAGAAACAGTAATAAGCCCTAAACATTTTATTGAATTAAATGCAATAGAATGGCAACAAATGGCTCCAGGCGTTCGCAGAAAAATCATGACTTACGACGAAAAAATGATGATGGTACGTGTTGAGTTTGAAACAGGAGGTATTGGAACATTGCACCAACATTATCATGTGCAAGTAACCAATATAGAATCTGGGGTATTTGAGGTTGAAATTGATGGGTTAAAAAAAATCCTGAGAAGCGGAGATGTATTTCATGTTCCTTCTAATCTTCTGCATGGAGCTGTATGTTTAGAAGCTGGTGTATTAATTGATGTATTTACTCCAATGAGAGAAGATTTTATTGTATAAGTAAACTGCTATGAAAAAATTATTGCGATTTATTGGTTCCCTGATTTTTATTGTTTTTTCAACCTTGCTGTACGCGCAAATTGGTAATAAGCAACCAATGCTTTTTGCATTAGATGGAAAAATAATTCAAATAAATAAAGCAAAAATTAGCAACAAGAATTCCGCATTAATCCCTGCTTATAAACAGTTATTAGATGATGCAAATAAAACTTTATTATTTGGTCCAGTAAGTGTGATGGAAAAATTAAACAATCCTCCAAGCGGAAATAAGCATGATTATATGAGCTTGGCTCCTTATTTCTGGCCTAATCCATCTACGCCCAATGGGTTGCCTTATATACGAAAGGATGGAGAAACCAATCCTGAAGTAAAAGCCTATAAAGACAAAGAATATTTACCTGCTTTGTGCGAATCTGTCTATACGCTTTCACTTGCAAACTACTTTTCAGAAGAAGATAAGTATGCTTTGCATGCGATCAAACTGTTACAAGTTTGGTTTTTAGATACTGCAACAAAGATGAATCCAAATTTAAATTTTGGGCAAGCAGTAAAGGGTCAAAATACTGGCCGTGGTGCAGGATTGATTGATACCCGCCATTTTGTTAAACTAATAGATGGTATTAATTTATTAAAGCAATCCGGAAAATTATCTTCAAAAGATTATAGTGGATTACAAGCGTGGTTTGCTGAATTTTTACTTTGGATGCAAACCAGTGAAGTAGGAAAGCAGGAAATGAATGCGAAGAATAATCATGGTGTTTGGTATGATGCTCAAAGACTTTCAATGGCACTGTTAACCAATCAAAATGAATTAGCTAAAAATATTGTTTTTAATGTTCAAAAGCGAATCGAAAATCAAATGGATAAAGATGGATTTTTTCCTGCTGAACTAGAAAGAACCATTTCGCTTCATTATTCTCTTTTTGTATTAGAACCTTTAATGCATATAGCCCAGATGGCAAAGTTGATTCAAATGGATTTGTATCAATACCAATCTGCTAATGGAAATTCTATTGCTAAAGGTGTAAATACTTTATTGCCTTTTTTAATGATGGAAAAGCAGTGGAATGGAAAACAAATTAAGCTTTTTGATTACGATGAAGGCATTCCTTTATTAGCAATGAGTTATTCAATATACAAATGCAGCAACTGTATCAAGGCAATTGCTAAAATTCATCCAACTAAACCCGAGCGTCTACGAATTCACTTATTAAACCAAAACGATTTATAAAACCTAAATGCTATTATGAAAAAGTTACAACGATTGCTATTATTGCTACTGCTTTTTTCGAGTGGTAATGCAATAGCCCAGAAAGTAGTTACAGGAAAAGTAACCAATAAAGAAACAGGGGAACCTTTACAGGGTGTTTCAGTTATAGCCGATAAATCAAGTGGAGGAACAGTTACCAAAGAGGATGGAACATTCTCTTTGAAATACAAATCAGGAGCAACTAAGCTTGCATTCTCCTATATCGGATTTACTCCTGAAGTGTTTCAACTAAAAGATCAATCTACAATTGAAGTAAAGTTAGCAGCTATACCTGCCGATAATAATGAAGTAGTAGTTATTGGTTATGGTACCCAGAAAAAATCGAGCTTAACAGGTGCAGTTGCTAAATATAAGAATGATAAAATGGATGAGATTCCTGTTCCAAGATTGGATCAAGCCTTACAAGGTAAAATGGCAGGCGTTCAGGTTCAGAACATTTCATCAGAAGCTGGCGCTGCTCCAAAAATCAGTATCAGGGGTATAAGTTCAATTAATGCAGGTTCAAGCCCGTTGGTTGTTGTTGATGGGCAACCCATACCTGATGGATTGTCTTTTGTTAATCCGGCTGATGTAGAATCAGTTGAAGTATTAAAAGATGCTGCTTCGGCTGCTATTTATGGCTCAAGGGGGGCAAGTGGAGTTATTTTAATAACAACTAAAAGTGGAAAAGCAGAAAAGCCAAAGTATAATCTGAAATATTCTTTAGGTCAAAAAAGAGATTACAGGAGATACGAAATTCTTTCAACATCTGATTATACCAATTTATTGTATGCCGAAGGTGCGCAACGTTATCAGGATTCTGCTGCATATACATTGGGCTTTACTGCTGCCAATTTATTAAGCTTTAGAAATAATAAAGGAGTACTTGCAACTGAAGCAGAAAAAGCGGCTTATATAGTTGAGCAAACTTTAATGGGAGGGCAAGGTACTGATTGGCAAAGTGAGTCTTTAAGACCAGGGTTGTTTCAGAACATTCAGTTGAGCGCATCAGGCGGTAAAAAAGATGTACAATATTTTATTTCTGGAGGATATCAGCGAGATGAAGGAATGATGTATAAAAGTGATTTTCAAAGATATTCTGTTAGAACAAAATTAGATATTCGATTGAGTGATAAAGTAAAATTAGGATTGAATGTTAATCCGTCTTATTCTAAAAGAATAAGTCCTTCAGAAAATTTCACCAACTTTTATCGTTATCCAAGTTTCTTGCCCGTTTATCATACTGATTTAACTGCAAGAAATGTAAATCAATTGGCTCAATGGGCAAATATTCGCCCAGGAGATTTCGCACAACCTAGACATTTCAGTTCTATATATTATTCTGGCAAAATGCCTGATGGAAGTATGTGGACTCCGGTTGGAACATCAGATCCTTTTAGTTCTGCACAGAATACGCCAAAGTCTTCTACTATCTCACAAGATATATATGTAAATGAATATCGTTTACAAGGTTCAGCAGATTTAAATATCAATATTCTACCTGGATTAGATTTTAAATCCTTAGCGAGTATGTATTTAAATTATACAAATGGGTTGAATTTTGCCAACAGGAATGCAACTGCTGATGGGTCAATGAATCGCGGAGTATATTCAAATACCAATAATATTGATTTACTATCAGAGAATACCTTTACTTATCGTAAAACATTTAATAAACATTCAATCAATGTATTAGCTGGTTTTACTACTCAGAAAACTACCATTAGTAGCGAACGAACAACAGGATTGGATTATCCTAGTGATAATATAAGAACCCTTAACAATGCCTCATCTATTGATAGAGCAGGAACTTTTGGTACAAAAGATCAAATCGGTTTAGTATCTTATTTAGGTAGGATTAATTATGAATACAATAATAAATATCTATTATCGGTAAGTTTTAGAACAGACGGTAGTTCCTATTTTGGAGAAGGTAATAAATGGGGATCTTTCCCTTCCATTTCAGGAGGATGGATAATGTCGCAAGAAAAGTTTATGCAAAATGTAAATTGGATCAGTCGATTAAAGTTGCGGGCTAGTTACGGAGCAACTGGAAACAATCGTATTTCAGATTTCGCATACTTAGATTTATTGAGTACTGGTAATTATCCTTTCGGAGGCGGAACTGGTGTAAATACATCCGGACAAGTTACCTCTAGATCCAATATTGCCAATTCAAGTATTACATGGGAACGTACTTTCCAATCAAATTTTGGATTTGATGTTTCTTTATTAAAGAATAAAATCAGTTTGTCATTTGATATTTATCAATCTAAAACAGAGAGATTATTGTTGCAACAATCTGTACAGGCCATTGCCGGAGTCCCTCAATATTTCAATAATATTGGTAGTTTAAAAAACAATGGTTTTGAAATTGAATTAAACACTACTAATATTAGTAAAAAAGACTTTAAGTGGACTACTGCATTCAATTTTTCTAGAAATAGAAATGAAATTCAAGAATTGGGAAGAGAAGCTTTTTTATTAAATCAGGGCGAAAGAACCGAAGTATATCGTGCAAGAGTAGGAGATCCATTGGTGCAGTTTTTTGGATTTAAAACTGATGGGGTTTGGTTGAGTCAAGCAGATATTAATGCAGCAAGAGCTAGGGGGCTTACCAGTTCGCTGGCCAATGTATTTATTCCAGGAGGGTTAAAGTTGGTTGATATCAATGGAGATAATATCATAGACAATAATGATAGAACAATAATTGGAAGTCCATATCCTGAATTCAATTATGGAATGACCAATACATTTACTTACAAAGCCTTCGACTTTAGTTTCTTAATTCAGGGAGTACAAGGTGGTAATGTAATCAATGGAGATGCAAATTATAATGAGTCTAGAAGGTATATAACTGCGTACAGTAACAATAGATGGGTTAGTCCAATGTTTCCTGGAGATGGTAAGACGCCTTTTTCAACAATAGGTTTTAACTGGATGCTCACCGACTATGTAGTATCAGATGCATCTTATTTGTCTTTGAGAGAAGTAAACCTTGGATATCGTTTACCAAGTAGTATTTCAAAAGCAATCAAGTTAAATTCATTAAGGGTTTATTTTGCCGCACAGAATTTATTCTTTAAATCGGCAAGTAATTTCCGCGCGTTGAATCCAGAAGGTCGCGCAACAAGTGGTGCTTATTCTTCCGCTCTAATTGATGGCTATCAACGTGGTAGTTTCCCAATTCAAAAAACTTTTGTGTTTGGAATAGACATCAACTTTTAAATCTAAAAAATGACTTTTATGAAATTGAATAAATTAATCATCCTAGCTTCTTTTGTAGCTTTAGTTGGATGTAAAAAATTGATAGATTTAACACCTCAGTCAAATATTAATTCTGCTACTTACTATTCAACTGTTAGTGAAGTTAATACTGCCTTAAATGGTTGTTATAATGGAATGATTGCGCCTTTGAATGATGAGTGGACCTTGTCTGAATTGCGTAGCGATAATTCTATACAAGGAATTCCTGCAAGCACATCAACACCGAATAGAGATCTTAGTGATTTAGATATGTTTTTCCCGAGCGTTGCTCATCAGGGCAATTATAATTTTTGGTTAAATAACTATTATAATATCAGAAACGTAAACTTTGTATTGAACAGCCTCAATGTAAACTATGTTCCAAGTAGTGGTACACTCAATTTTGATCAAGTTACTATTCCTGCCACTGCAAATGATGTAAAAAGATTATCTGCAGAAGCCACTTTTATTCGGGCCTATCATTATTTTAATTTAGTTAGATTATATGGAGATGTTTTTTTAGTACATGAGCCAATTAGCCCCGATGAAGCAAAAACAATCAATCGAACTACAGTTGCGGAAATTTATAAATTAATTATTGCAGATTTAACCAATACTGTAAATAATGGAAGTGCTGCAAGATTTGGAACTATTCCATCAGCTGATTTAGGAAGGGCCAATAGTTGGACTGCCAAAGCATTATTGGCAAAAGTGTATCTTACTTTAAATCGTAAAACAGAAGCTGCTGCATTGTGTCAGGATATTATTACCAATAGCGGGTATGCATTACAAGCTTCTTATGCAAATATTTTTTCTATCAATAATGAAATGAGTTCAGAAATTTTATTTGCGATCAGATTTAAGGCTGGTGGTATTGGTTTGGGATCTTCATTGTCTAACAGTTTTGCACCTTTAAATAGTGGTGCTGCAATTATAGTAGGAGATGGAAGAGGCTTAAATTTTCCTACCCAAGAATTATACAATTCCTACAATGCAATCGCTGCTATCGGAAATGTTCGTTCGGGTAACACATCGGTAACGCTTACTGCTGCAAATCCTGCAATAACAGTTGGTATGCCAGTTACCGGAACTCAAATAGCCAATGGAACAACCGTTGCTGCAATTAATGGAACTGCACTAACACTTTCTGCACCAGCAAATGCAACGTTAGCTACAGCGGCTTTATTGATTGGCGGAGATGCAAGAAGAACTGTTAATATTGGAATATTTACCGGCGCAAGATTTTTTGTTCAGAAATATATTTCTAATACTACAGTTGCCAATGATTCTGAAAATGATTGGCCAGTAATTCGTTATGCGGATGTAGTGTTAATGTTGGCTGAAGCGCAAGGCAACAATGCAGCCAGTATTGGCTTGATCAATCAAATACGTGCTAGGGCAAATGTGCCTGCTTTAGTTGCGGCTTCAATTACCACTCCAGCACAATTTGAAACAGCATTGGCCAATGAAAGAAGATGGGAGTTTGCATTTGAAAATCAACGTTGGTATGATTTATTAAGATTCAATACCACATTTACTTCAATTCGTTCTATTCAAGTAATGAATAATCATTTTGCTGCCATGTATACAGTGCATTATGGACTTTATCCAGCACCAAGATTAACCCTATTAGAAATGCAAGCTTTTGTAACCAATGATCGTATGTTATTACCAATTCCTCAAAGAGAAATTGATAATAATACACAAATTGTAATCAAGCAAAATCCAGGATATTAAAATAGATTGAATGCGAATATTATTAATGATTTCAATTATCGCTTGCTCGCTGGCTAGTTTTGGTCAGACAGTAAGCGATACTGTTTATAAACCAGTGGCTTATCCAAAAGGATATGAATCTAAGCTAGATGTTGTTTATGCTACTGTAAATGGGTGGGAAGGAAAATTGGATTATTATATCAATCCAAACAGTAAACAACCAACACCTTTGGTAATTAATATTCATGGTGGAGGTTGGAATCATGGCGTGAAAGAAGGGCAAGGTGGTTTTAGTTCGTTTTTTAAAGCTGGATTTGCAGTTGCGAATATTGAATACAGGTTAACTCCCCGAGCCAAAGCTCCTGCGGCCATTGAAGATACCCGTTGTGCATTGATTTATTTAATCAGTCATGCAAAAGAGTTGAATATTGATCCGAATAAGATTGTTGTGATGGGAGGTTCTGCTGGAGGACATTTAGCATTGATGGCTGGTTTATTAGAGAACAATCATTTATTCGATACCAATTGTTTGGGTGTTGAAAAAATTAAAGTAGCAGCAATCATCAATAAGTATGGAATCAATGATGTTTGGGATTGGGCATATGGGCCCAACATCACAAGTAAGTCTGCTACGAATTGGTTAGGATCAAAAGCCAAAGATGAAGTATTTATTAAATCGGTTTCCCCCATTAATTATATAACCAAGAACAGCCCGCCAATCTTTATCGTTCATGGAAATGCTGACCCTACTGTTTCTTATCAGCAATCGGTTGTTTTACATAAAAAATTAATGGATCTTGGAGTTAAAACTGAATTTATTACTGTAGAAGGGGGGTTACATGGGAAATTTGAGAAATCAAAGAATGATGAAATCAATCTCGCAATAATGAAGTTTATAGCAGAGGTATTTTAGCATGAAAAATATTATTTTCATATTTCTTTTTATTTCAGTAACCAATTTTCAACTTGGTTATTGCAATAATTCTAATGAAACTGAAATAATTCGAGTACTTAAGCAGCATATTTTAAAAAAAGCAAAAGCTGTCTTACAATTAAAACCAATTACTGTTAGCGCATCACATTCAGAAAGATCTGCTGGTGGGTTACATGATTTTTATTCGGAAGGAGACTATTGGTGGCCAGATACTACCAATCCTCAAGGACCGTATATACAACGAGATGGAGTAACTAATCCCGCCATTTTTACTGAACACAGAAAAGCAATGATTAGGTTTAGTCAAATTATTGGTTCATTGGCATCTGCTTATAAAATTACAAAGGAGGATAAATATGTGAAACATGCCTTGGTTCATCTGAATGCTTGGTTTGTAGATGAAACCACATTCATGAATCCTAGCTTATTATATGCTCAAGCTATCAAAGGAAAAGTAACAGGCAGAGGTGTTGGTATAATCGATATGATTCAAATGATGGAAGTTGCTCAAGGTGTTTTAGTAATTCAAGCATCAAAGTCATTTGATACGAAATCATTGAATGCAATTAAAAAATGGTTTACTGATTATTTAAATTGGGTAACAACACATCCTTATGGAATTGAAGAAAGAGATGCAAAAAACAATCATGGGACTTGTTGGGTAATGCAAGTAGCCGTTTTTGCTAAATTGGTGAATGATCAACAATTGTTAAACTATTGCGCTGATCGATATAAAAAAGTATTACTGCCAAGACAAATGGATCTAAACGGTAGTTTTCCTTTAGAATTAAAACGTACTAAACCTTATGGCTATTCTTTGTTTAATTTGGATGCTATGGCCACTATTTGTCATACACTTTCAACTAAAAATTTTTTGATTTGGAACCATACTTTAGCTGATAATAGAAGTATAAAAAAGGGTATTGAATTTATTTTTCCGTTTGTTCAAAACAAAAATGGTTGGCCTTATCAGCAAGATGTAATGTATTGGAAAGATTGGCCAGTGGCGCATCCTTTCTTACTCTTTGGTTATATTCATCATGATAATAAAGATTGGTTTAACACTTGGAAGCAATTAGATCATGATCCTCAAACTGAAGAAGTAATTAGAAATCTCCCAGTTAGGAACCCAATCATATGGATTGAATAATTAATCAATTTTTATTGAGATGAAAAAAATAATTTTAGCTTTTTCGATATTGATTTTAACATCAGTATCTGTAACTGCACAACAATCAACAAAGCCAAATGTGCTATTTATTGCAATTGACGATTTAAAGCCAATACTGGGTTGTTATGGCAATACAATCATCAAAACACCCAACATTGATCGATTGGCAAAAATGGGTACCATTTTTATGGGTAACTATGTTCAACAAGCAGTTTGTGGTCCTACAAGAGCTAGCTTAATGACTGGGAAGCGTCCTGATTATACAAAAGTGTGGGATCTTAAAACAAAAATGAGAGATGTAAATCCTAATATTTTAAGTTTGCCTCAATATTTTAGTTCGCAAGGATATTCAACACAAGGAATTGGAAAGGTTTACGATGTAAGATGTGTAGATAAAGATATTGACAAACCGTCTTGGTCTGTTCCTTATTATAAGACAGATAAAAAATATTATCCAGCTGCTTTTGGAGAACCTGCTTTAGAAAGATACCAGTTAAAAGAAACAAAAGAATTAGTAGCTAAATATTACAAAGAAGCAATTATTGATGGAAAAACAAAAGCAGAAGCGAATGATTTTGTTGGTACAAAAATAAAGCCTTCTATCGAAAATGCAGACGTTCCAGATAATGCATATACCGATGGAGCAAATGTTTTGCAAGCAAGAGATATACTAGCTCAGTTAAGCAAAACCAACCAGCCTTTCTTTTTTGCTGTGGGTATTGCAAAACCACACTTACCTTTTGTTGCTCCAAAAAAATATTGGGATTTGTATAAAAGAGAAGATATGCCTTTGGCTGAATTTCAAGAACAATCCATAAATCCTGTAAAAGTAGCATATCATAATTCTGGAGAACTAAGAGGATATACCGACATTCCTCCATTAACCTCATTTACCGATCAAAAACCATATGGAATCACATTGCCAGAAGATAAGCAAAAAGAATTGATTCATGGTTATTATGCGGCTATTTCATATACGGATGCATTGGTAGGTAAATTATTAAATACGCTTGATTCTTTGGGCTTAACCAAAAACACAATCGTTGTTTTATGGGGAGATCATGGTTGGCATTTAGGAGATCATAACTTGTGGTGTAAGCATTCCAATTTTGAAGAAGCTACTAGGGCTCCTTTGATTATTGCTGCACCTGGAATAGCTTCTTCAATAACCAATTCTCAAACTGAGCATATTGATATTTTTCCAACACTTTGTGAACTAACAGGATTGTCTATACCTGCTATTTTAGATGGAAAAAGTTTAGTTCCATTAATGAAAAACCCTTCTTCAAAAGTCAAAGAATTTTCTGTCAGTCAATACCCGAGAAGTTCTGATGGAGTAGAAACAGATCGTCAGGGTTATGCAGAAGCCAAAGTGATGGGATATTCTATTCGAAATAAAAATTATCGATATACAGTATGGATGACCAATGGTTACAGAAGTACACAACCTTACGATGAAAAATTGTTGTTAGGAACAGAGCTGTATGATTATAAAAAAGATCCTTTCGAAAAAGTTAATGTGGTGGATGAAAGAGCCTATAAAATGGTTTCAGCAGAAATGAAATCACAGATGCTTCAATTTTTTAAATCTCAACTGAGGTAGACTTTTAGAATATTTTTTAAATCATAGTAACAATAACATAAATCATGAAGATAAAAGGATTGCGTTGGTGGATTATTGGGTTAATTGGTGTTTCTACTATTATTAATTACATCGATCGAAGTGCCATCAATATCATGTGGCCTTATGTTTATAAAGATTTTGGTATAGCAGATGCCGATAGCAAGCAAGTGCTGGCTTATATCACTAGTTTCTTCATGATTGCTTATGCCTTAGGTCAAACACTTACTGGAAAAATGATGGATCAGATTGGTACACGTTTGGGCATGTCGGTTTCAATTATCGGTTGGAGTATTTCTATAGCATTTCATGCATTGGCAAAAGGAGTGATGTCATTTAGTATTTTTCGATTCTTTCTAGGATTAAGTGAGGCAGGCAACTGGCCTGGCGCAACAAAAAGTAACGCAGAATGGTTTCCTGCAAGACAGCGCGGAATTGCACAAGGAATTTTTGGCGCCAGTGCATCGCTTGGTTCGGTTATTGCAGCACCTTTTATTGCAGCATTGTATTTGGCATTTGGATGGAGAGCAACTTTTATTGTTATTGGGGGCTTAGGTATAATATGGTTAATACCCTGGCTGGTAATTAATAAGGCAACACCAGATAAACATCCATGGATTACACCTGAAGAGCAATCATTAATTAATGATAAGAAGGATGGCGAAGAAAATCAAAGCGAAATAATTTATTCCTGGAAACAATTGCTTCAATTTAAAAATACTTGGGGTATTCTAACAGCCAGATTATTCATTGATCCCGTATGGTGGTTATTTGTAACATGGTTACCCACTTTCCTAAAAGAACAATTTGGTTTTGATATTAAACAAGTAGGTGCATTTGCTTGGGTTCCTTATTTGTTTGCGGCTATTGGTGGTTTATTAGGTGGATACTACGCTTCTTATAAAATTAATAGAGGGATGGATTCAGCAAAAGCTAGAAAACAAGCCATTACTATTGGAAGTGTAATTATGTTGGTGTCATTGGGTTTATTTGCTTTGTATTTGGAAGAATTAAAAATGCATATCAGCTTCGCTATTGGTTTAATCAGTGCAACGCTGTTTGGATTTCAATTTCTTATTGGGAATATACAAACATTGCCTTCAGATTATTTTTCTGGTAAAAATATTGGTACTGTTTCTGGAATGAGCGGAACTGCTGCAGTTGCAGGAACCCTGATAACCACATTATTAGTGCCTTTTATTACGCAGGTGAGTTATTTGTCTTTTTTTGTTTTAGCAAGTATATTAGTTCCAATTTCTTGGTTATGTATTATATTTATTTCATCAAAAAAACCTCCGATAATGGCAAAGAAGATCATTTCTGGTGTTATTCTTTTCATGTTTTTATTTAAAACGAATGATAGCTTTAGTCAGGTAATTCCTGCAACAAAAATTATTCAATATGCCAATCAGCAAGCAAGATTAACTGTTGCTGAAAATGCGCCCAAAGCAAGCATGCCTGTATTAATTGATAAGGGAAAAACTCAATGGACCAATAATGATGTATACAACTGGCGAAGTGGTTTTTGGCCAGGCATTGAATGGTATTTATTTGAAGCAACTAAAGACAATTATTGGAAGGAGCAAGCAGCGCAATCAACTAATGCATTAACTGCTATACTTGATAGGCCAGTACACGATCATGATTTGGGTTTTCAGTTTTTTTGCAGTGCTGGCAATGGGTATCGATTAACAGGTGATGAAGCGTATAAGAAAATGTTACTTAGGGCGGCAGACTCATTGGCAAGATTATTCAATCCAAAAGTGGGCACTATTTTATCATGGCCCAATAGGGTGAAAGATTTTAATTGGCCGCATAATACCATCATAGACAATATGATGAATTTAGAATTACTATTCTGGGCTTCAAAAAATGGAGGCAATAAAAAATTATATGATTTAGCAGTGCAACATGCTACTGTTACCATGAACAATCATTTCCGCCCCGATTTTAGCACTTACCATGTTGCTGTATATGATGATCAAACAGGTAAATTACTTAAAGGCGTAACACATCAAGGTTTTGCAGATAATAGCATGTGGGCTAGGGGACAGGCTTGGGCCATTTATGGTTATACCATGACTTATCGTGAAACCCAAAATCCGGCGTTTTTGCAAACGGCAATTAATGCAGCCAATATTTTTTTAAAAAGGTTGCCTAAGGATAAAATTCCTTTTTGGGATTTTGATGATCCTGCTATTCCCAATGCGCCACGGGATGCATCTGCTGCAACTATAGTAGCATCTGCCTTGTTAGAGCTCTCCACATTTTGTAAAGATGTTCAATTGAAAACCGAGTATAAAAACACGGCTATCAAAATGTTGGAAGAATTATCCAGTGATCGTTATTTAAGTGGGAAAAAAAATCATGCTATTTTATTGCATTCAACAGGTAATAAGCCAAAAAACAAAGAAGTTGATGTGCCGATTATTTATGCGGATTACTATTATTTAGAAGCGTTGTTGAGGTGGAAGAAAATGAATTAGTGTTGATATAAAAAAACCCACATTGCTGTGGGCTGTATTAATAATGTGGAGAGTATCGGGGTCGAACCGACGACCTCCCCGATGCATCGGGGCGCTCATTTATTTGAGTTTATTTGAGTTTATTTGAGATTCGATATATTTTCTGCTTTTCATTCTTTTAATTGCAGCTTCTCTTTTTCTTGCCTCTATAAGAGTATTATATACTTCAGTATGTTTTACGATCCAAGGTTTACCAGCTTTTGTAGATTTA
>Ga0164293_10000961_pt1 | contig 24084 bp, 25 predicted proteins | sample GEODES118metaG_FD_111487 | JGI IMG/M metagenome (GOLD analysis project Ga0164293, IMG submission 111487) | Eutrophic lake water microbial communities from Lake Mendota, Wisconsin, USA - GEODES118 metaG | ecosystem: Environmental > Aquatic > Freshwater > Lake | place: USA: Lake Mendota...
GAGGGCCGGTTCCCGTCGCGGGGTAGAGCAGTCTGGTAGCTCGTCGGGCTCATAACCCGAAGGTCGCGAGTTCAAATCTCGCCCCCGCCACCAATTCCTTCAGCACAATTTTTAAGCCCCTCAAAGTTGATCTTTGAGGGGCTTTTTTGTCGTTCATTTCGGGGGCTCAGGGTGCTGCCCGCCCGGCCACGATGCGCTGGAACATGTAGCCCATGCCTCGGGCCGTGATGATCAGCTCCGGATTCTCGGGGTCCTCCTCAAGCTTGCCGCGCAGCCGCGAAACGTGCACGTCCACCACCCGGGTGTCGGCATGGCGCTCGGGGGTGTAGCCCCAGATGTTCTGCAGGATCTCGCTGCGGGCCACCGGCTCGCCACAGCGGTTCACGAGCAGTTCCAGCATGCTGAATTCCATGCCGGTGAGCCTGATCCGCTCCTCGCCCCGAAACACCTGGCGTTTGACGGTATTGATCCGCAGGCCGCCCACTTCAATTTCATTGCTGCCGGCGGGTCGGCTGCCGCCATTGCTGCTCGAGTGGCTGACGCGTCGCAGCACGCAGCGGATCCGGGCCTCCAGCTCCTTGGGGCTGAAGGGTTTCATCAGATAGTCATCGGCCCCCAGCTCAAGACCGAGGATGCGATCCTTCACCTCCGCCAGGGCGGTGAGCATCACGATCGGCACGTCCGAAACCTTTCGCAGCTCCTGGATCACCCCATAGCCGTCGAGTTTCGGCATCATCACGTCCAACACCACCAGGTCGGGGGAAACGTGGTGGAACACGTCGAGGGCCTCTTCGCCATCGGCTGCGGTCACCACCTTGTGGCCCACCAGCGACAAACGGGTGGAGAGGATGCGACGAATGCTCTCCTCGTCGTCCACCACCAGAATGGTGCTCTGGGGAGTCTGGTTTGCGTCGGCAGTCGTCGGCTGGGCCATGAACGCATCGATCGGATCAGGTGTCCGCCTGCCCTAAGTCGAACCGGGCGGAGCAGAGAGGATCCTGTCAGATCGAGGGCCGGGGCTGACGATCGCCGCGGCCGGAATCAGAAACCCCGAAGAGACCCCGAAGAGATTCCGTATTCTGCGCAGCCGGCCCGTTCCGGCGCCACCTTCAGATAGAAGCTTCCACCCGTCCCCGTGAAGACCTCATCCCACTGGAGTGTGGCTCTGGCCTCCGCCGATGGCCGTCGCTATCGGTGGTTGGCCGAGGATGGACGCTTCACCACCGATCCCACCCTGGCCCTGCAGCTGATGAACGCCGAGGTGGCGGCACTGCGGCTGCAGGTGTTCGCCGAACTGCGGGGTTGGAAACTGCGCACCATGGAGCGCCTGCGCCTGGTCCCTTCCCCCCAGCCCAAGAGGCTGGATGCCAGTCTCTAGCGGTTCGTCCTGGAAGACCGTGGCCCGATCCGATGCCGAGGCGGCCGTCGATCCGGCGGTGGATGGGCTGGTGGATGCGGTGGTGGTGGGAGCCGGTGCCACCGGAGGGGTGGCGGCCATGGTGCTGGCCGAAGCCGGATTGCGGGTGCTGGTGCTGGAGGCTGGTCCGGAACTGAGCCCCGGCGAGGCTCTGGGCAATGAGCCCCGCAACATGCTGAGGCGGCTCGCCAATCTCAGCAGCGGGGCCCAGCGGCTGCAGGCCAACCATCCGGGCTACTGGAAGCACAACCCCGATCTGTTCGTGGATGAGCGTCAGCAGCCCTACTCCACGCCTCCGGATCGCCCCTTTCTCTGGACCCGGGGCAGGCAGGTGGGAGGCAAGAGTCTCACCTGGGGGGGGATCACCCTGCGCCTCTCCGACCATGAGTTCCGTGCCGGGGAGCGGGATGGCCATGGCCCCTCCTGGCCGATCGGCACGGCGGAGCTTGCTCCTTACTACGAGCGTCTGGAGCGGTTGCTCGGGGTTCACGGCCACTGCGACGGCCTTCCCCAGCTGCCCGATGGCCATTACCTGCCGCCGCTGCCGTTCACGCCGGCGGAACGTCATCTTCAGCGGGCGATCGGTCAGGAACTCAATCTGCCGTTGATCCATTCGCGGGGCTTCGCCCTGCATCGCCCCGGCCAGGGGCAGCCCTGGCCCCGCTCCAGTGCCCAGGGAGTGACTCTGGCCCGCGCCCTGGCCACGGGGCGGGTGCGGGTGCGCAGCCATGCGGTGGTAAGCCACCTGGCCATGGCTCCGGATTCCAGCCGCGCCGAAGGGGTGGTGCTGGTGGATGGTCGCAGCGGCCGCAGGGAACTGGTGCGCGCCCCGCTGGTGGTTCTCTGCGCCTCCACGATCGAAACGGTGCGGATCCTGCTCCATTCCAGCGAGGCCCATCGGCAGGGGGGACTGGTGGATCCCTCCGGCAGCCTCGGTCGCTACCTGATGGATCACATCTCCAGCAGCCGGTTTTTCTCCCTCCCTGATGTTCCGCCCCCCGCCGAGCCCGCCGAGCTCTCCGGTGCTGGCAGCTGCTTCATCCCCAATACCCTCCATCTCCCGTCCGGCAGCCGCGAGGCTGGTTGTGGCCCCGGATTCCGGCGCGGCTACGGTCTCTGGACGGCCATTCAGCGTTTTGATCCACCCTCGCTGCTCCAGCGTCGACGCGGCGAGGCCGTGGGATTCCTGATCGGCCATGGGGAGGTGCTGCCCGATCCGGCCAATCGGGTCACCCTCCAGGTTGACGTTCCTGATGCCTGGGGCCTGCCCACTCCGCACATCGACTGCCGCTGGGGGCCGAACGAGCAGGCGATGGTGAGCCACATGCAAGCCCGCATGGAAGCCGTGGTGGCCGCTGCCGGCGGCACGATCCGGCCGCTGGAGGAGCTGTTCGTGCTGCCCCTGGTCGAGCCTCTGGTGCGCTCCAGCGTGGCGGTGCGGCCGCAGGCTGCCCCTCCCGGCTACTACATCCACGAGCTGGGGGGCGCCCGCATGGCCTCCGATCCGGAATCGGGGGTGGTGGACCCCTTCAACCGCTGCTGGGGAGCGCCCAACGTGCTGGTCACCGATGGCTCCTGCTGGCCCAGCGCCGGCTGGCAGAGCCCCACCCTCACCGAGATGGCGGTCACCTGGCGCGCCTGTGAGGCGGCGGCGCTGGCGGCTCGCTGCAGCGTCTGAGGGCAAGGCGGCCGCCACCGGATCAGCTTCCGGTGTCAACCACAACAGTTCCGATTCGGGTCTTTGCGCACAATCTCTGGGCGACCTTCCAAGGGTCGGGCAAGGGAGAAACGCAGGCGAGGGAAGCCCCCTCGCCTTTTTTATGGCTCAGGGCCTGGGAAACAGCCCGTCGAGGTAGTGCTCCGTGACCGAGCGTTCGCTGCAGCCGTTCTGGAACAGGAAGCCGGCCAGGGCAGAGGTGATCACGCTGTATTGATCCCAGTGCGGGTGGTGACGCAGGAAGTCGCGCATGCCCTCGAACAGCACTTCAGGAACTTCGGCTTCCAGGCTGATGCGCTGCTGCTCCTGTCGTTCTTCGCTGTCCATCAGTACGCGTCGCTCGATTGCCGGAAGAAGCCCAGTACGCCACGCGGCAGGGAGGCGCGTCAAAGGCGGATCCTGGAGCCAGACCCATCCCGCGCCTGGCTGAGATCGTCGCTGGCGACTGGTGGTCCCCGGGCGTTGGCGGGATCGCTACGGAAAGTGGAAGGTTCGTCCCAGCCCTGTCAAGAACACCCTGAACCAATGGCTGCTTTCCCCAGCCGTTCGCGGCCGTCGGGCGATTCGCAGCCTTTCCTGTGGAAAACAGGGCTTCATGCTGGGGGAAACTCCGGTTTGCTGTGGAAATCCCCCGATGATCATCAGATCTGATCCGCCTTGAGTCCGTTGGGATTCGGAACGCGATGAGACAGGCGAGCCAGGGCGAATCGACTGGATTTGCTTGGATTTCTCTCAGGATTCAGGAAGATTTGCCCTGTCCCTGGCGCAGGGTGCGGGGGCCCAGGGGGTGGTCGGCGTGGGGATAGGGCGGATGATGGCTGTGCTCGTGCCCATGGCTGTGCTCGTGGTCGTGGCTGTGGTCATGGCCGGCTAGCGGCACAGGGACGCCATCGGGTTGGCAGGCCCCCGTGCATTCCCGTTCGCACAGCTGGCAGCTCTCCACCAGCCCTTCCACATGATGGTGATGGCTGTGCTGGGGAGCCCCCACCTCCCGTTCGAAGCCGAGCACCTGGGCCCGGTATTTGCAGAGAGAGCAATTCATGTTGGTGTCGCCTCCCAGCACCTCCGCCACCCGTTCCCGGAAGGTCTCCAGCACCAGCGGATGGTCACCCAGATAGGAGGCATGGAGCATCTCCACCTCCGGATGGTCGGCGGCCACCCGTTCGCTGTGCTGCACGATTCGGCTCACCAGCACTCCCGAGAACAGGAAGTAGGGAAACACCACGATCCGTCGATGGCCGAGTTTGAGGGCCTGGCGCAGTCCCGGCTCCACCAGCGGGAAGGTGACGCCCGAATACAGGGTTTCCCCCCAGCCGAAGCCGAAGCCCTCCACCAGCATCCGCGTCACCTTGGCCACGTTGGAGTTGGCATCGGGGTCGGAGGATCCCCTGCCCACCACCACCAGCAGGGTGTCGTGCAGCGGGATGGCTTCCCTCCCGGCGGCGGCCGCCGCCGCATCGGCCTGCTCCAGGCAGTGGCGGATCCTGGCGCCGGCCGCCTGGATCATCTTGAGGTCCACCCCCAGCTCGCGGCCGTAATCGATGCGCAGGCCGGTTTCGGCCGCGTAGGTGTTCAGCACCGAGGGGATGTCGTTCTTGGCATGGCCGGCGGCGAACAGCATCGCCGGCACGGCAAGCACATGTTTCACCCCCTGCTGGCGCAGGGCCTCCAGTCCGTCCCGCAGGATCGGCCTGGCGAATTCCAGGTAGCCATGTTCGATCGGCACCTCGGGCATCTGGTCGCGCAACTGGCTGGCCAGGGCGGCGAATTCCGCTACCGCCAGCCGATTGCGGCTGCCATGGCCGCAGATCAGCACCCCCAGGGGGCCCTCCGGGCTGGTGAGGCCTTCGGCGGTGGGGGTGCTGCGGGAGCTCATGGCGGTTCGAGGCTGGTGTGACCCTATCTCCCGCCCCCGGCTCCATGCCCGAAAGCCCGCGCGAGGCGCAAGGATGGCCTTAACCCTGCTGCAGCCATGAGCCTGCACCTCCCCCCCTACCAGCCCCTTCCCCCTCCTGCCCGGGATCAGAGCCTGCTGCAGGTGGCCATCGCCGCGTTGCGACCCACCCAGATGTGCATCGGTCTGGCGGAAGTGCGCAGCCGGCAGGTGGATTTCAGCGACGAAACGGCCGAGCAGCGGCTCCGCTACCTGCAGAGCAAGCCGGTGCCCTTGGTGCGCAATCGGGCCGGGGAGCTGTGGATGGTGGATCGTCACCATCGCCTGCGGGGCCTGGTGGAAATGGATCCCTCCGCCGTGGCCTACGGCTATGTGGCGCTTCAGGTCGACAGCGAGGACCACGGCCAGGTGCTGGAGGCCCTGCAACAGCGGGGTTGGCTCTATCTCTATGACGGTCGGGGGCTGGGCCCCCTTTCCCCGGCGGCGCTGCCGGATCGATTGCTGGGATTGCAGGATGATCCCTACCGCAGCCTGGTCTGGAAGCTGAAGAAGGAGAGCATGATCGAACCCGCTCCCCTGATCCCCTTCCACGAATTCCGCTGGGGGGCCTGGTTGCGCAGTCGCTCGCTGCCGCCCTTCAGTTCGGGGCAGCTGGAGCCTGCCCTGCCCGCCGCTCGGGCGCTCGTGCGCTCCAGGGCCGCTTCCCATCTGGCCGGCTGGCGCGGCCGCAGCTGATTTCCCCACCAGCTCTGGAAGCGGGCGTTGCTATCAGCGACGGTTGCGGGGGGCGAGGCCGTCGCCCTGGTGCAGTTGTCGCTCCCAGCGGGCGAGTTGTCTGCCCAGGGCCGCCCCTGCCACCGCCAGCAGCAGAGCAACGGCCAGGACCGCAGCCGTGGGCCGCATGGCCAGCAAGGCCAGGGCCAGCCATGGCAGAGCCAGCACCAGGGGACGCCAGCGGCGGATGCCTGCCAGCGCCCCGGAGCAGGCGCGACAGTGTTCGGTGTGGCTGTGGTAGCGGTCCATCAGCCTCTTGCGGTCGAGCCGCTCCGGCAGCGACTGGTTGGGGAAGGGAACGCCGCCGTACTGCAGCACCCAGTCGTGAAGGGTCTGAACGTAGCGATCGGAGGCGGTGGCGAGATAGCAGCTCCGCGTCAGCTCGGCGCTGCCGCCGCGACCGGCCAGCACCCGCTCCTGCCAGTGCAGAAACAGCTGGTCGTCCTCCAGCACCTTGTGGTTGCCGATGTGCTGCAGCCAGCGGGGGCGCAGGCCCAGCAGGCGCGCCGGCCAGGGGGATTCGAACCGGAAGGGAAAACGGGCGAAAAGGCGGCATTCGCCGGGTCGTGTGGGGGTGACGTACACCACCGTGAGGATCCGGGCGAACCCCTTGGCACTGAGGTCGTGCCACATCAGTGCGGGGGCCGCGAAGCGGGTGAACTGGCTGCCGAGCTTGCCGCGGCGTGGCCCCTCCAGCCACTGCCCGCTGAATCCGTCCGCACCGAAATCGGTGACCTCAAGCTCCACCGGACCAGCGTTCTCGCGACGCCCCACGGTGGCGTGGTGGGTGAAGGGCACGTGGCTGACATCGAGCACGTTCTCCAGCACCGTCAGGGCATCCATCGGCAGGTCCCGGAAGGTGTCCTGCACCACCCAGCCATCCGCCCAGCCGTTCCCCTTCTCCACCAGCGGATCCACCAGGGGCAGGGCCACCGAGCCGGCCTCCTGCGGGATCCCCGCGAACACGAACAGCAGCCCCTGGGCGGCGGCGGTGGCAAAGCTGCGGCAGCGACTGCGCGGGCTGCGCAGTCGGCTGTCGTTGCCATCGTCCGGTGCCTGGGGAATGGCGCTGCAGTGGCCATCGCCCTGGAACGTCCAGCCGTGGTATGGACATTCCAGTTCTCCGGCTTCATTGAGGCGCCCTTCGGAGAGGGGCACCAGCCGGTGCGGGCAGACATCGGCGAACGCCCGCCATTGCTCCGCCTGGCGATCCCACCACAGCACCAGGTCCTGGCCGAGCAAGGTGAAGGGGGTCGGGCGAAGCGGGTCGAGATCGTGGAGGTGGGCCACCGGATACCAGTGGCGTCGCCAGGGGGATCCGGTGGCCGATGGGGTTTCGGCAGCGGGTTCGAATTCCTCCGGGTCGAGGAGGGTGTCAGGCGGAAGGCTGCTCGTCATCGGTTGATTCTGGCCAGCGGTGGCGGGATCCGTTGCTGTCCGTTCCGTTGGTGAACGGTCCGTTGGTGAGCGATCCGTTGGTGAGCGATCCGATTAGCGTGAGCGGGGAGCCAACCCCGGGCAGACCATGCTGTATTCCCACCTCCTGGTGCCGAGCGATGGATCGGAGCTTTCGGCCGGTGCGGTGGACCAAGCTGTGGCCCTCGCCTCGGCCCTTGGGGCGCGAATCACTTTCCTTCACGCCCAGCCCAGGGCTCCCCTGCCGGTGGTGGGGATGGGGGAGATTCTCGATGCCCGCACGATCGAGGCGCTGATCGCCGCCGGGCTGCGGGAATCAGACCACATCCTGTCGCAGGCTTTGGAGGCAGCGGCTGCCGCCGGCGTACCTGCAAGCTGCGAGCGGGTCAACAGCGACCTGCCCCACCGCGCGATTGTGGAAACAGCCGCCCGGCTCGGCTGCGATCTGATCGTGATGGCCTCCCATGGGCGTCGGGGCCTGGGGGGGCTGCTACTGGGCAGCGAGACCCAGAGGGTGCTCGTGCAGTCACCCTGTCCGGTGCTGGTCGTGCGCGGGGCTGGCTGAGCCGGCGGCCGGGTCCGCTCCCAGTTGCCGGTGCCAGTGACAGAGCGGACCCTGCCCGGAGCCGATCGCCAGGGAGTGTCGCAGGCCGCCCTCCACGAAGCGTTTGGCGGCGGAGACCGCCACCGGCAGGGATAGTCCCTGGGCCAGATGGGCCGTGATCGCCGCCGAGAGGGTGCAGCCGCTGCCATGGCTGTGCACCGTGGCCACCGGAGCCGCTCGCAACCAGTGGGGCCGGTCGTCGCTCCAGAGCAGATCGGTGCCCTGCAGGCCGTTCAGGCCGCCGCCCTTGATCATCACCGCCGCGGGCCCCAGCGCGGCCAGGATCCGGGCGGCCCGCTCCATGCCGGCTGGGTCGCGGATCTCCACGCCACTGAGCAGCCGGGCTTCGTGGAGGTTGGGGGTGAGCAGGCTGGCCAGGGGCAGCAGGCAGTTCCGCAGCGCCTCGATCCCCTCCGGGTCGAGCAGGACCGCCCCTGCCCGCGACACCATCACCGGGTCGATCACCCGGGCCGCCTGCAGGGGGGCAATGGCGGCGGCCGTGGCCTCGATCAGTTCGCGGTTCAGCAACATGCCGGTCTTGAGGGCAGTCACCGGCAGGTCCCGGCAGACCGCTTCCACCTGGGCCGTCAGGGATGCCGGCGGCAGGGCGTCCACCCGATCCACCCCGAGGGTGTTCTGGGCGGTGATGCAGCTGAGGGCAGAACATCCGTGCACCTGGAGGGCGGTGAAGGTCTTGAGGTCGGCCTGGATGCCTGCCCCGCCTCCCGAATCACTGCCTCCGATCGTGAGGGCCACGGCAGGCCGCAGCGAGGTGGCAACCAGGGGGGGCAGCTCCGTTGCCCTCGGAAGGCGCCACAGACCCAGCCATTCCCCGTCCCTGGGGGATCCGTCGCGGCTGGGGGCCGAATCTTCGGCTTCCTGCCACAGCTCCTTCACCAGACCGCTCCCCTCGAGGTCGGCGGCCAGCCGGAGCGGATCGCTGCCGAAGGGGGGTCCCCCTTGGCGTCCATGGCACCAGAACAGGCCCAGCAGCCAGCCATCCGGCGCCAGGAGCCGTTTGATGGAGCGCAGATAGGAGGGCCGGGCCTCCGGTTCGATCGCACAGAAGCAGGTGTGTTCCAGCACGCCGTCGAAGCTGGCGTCGTCGATGCCAGCGGCGGCCAGGGAATCCGGATCCAGTAGATCGGCCTGCACCCAGCGCAGCCGGGCCGAATCTTCGCCGTGCCGTTGCCTGGCCTCCCGCAGGGCTTCGCCGCTGAAGTCGAGGCCGATCACCGCAAAACCCAGTTCGGCCAGCAGGCGAGCCTCATGGCCCCGGCCGCAGCCCGGCACCAGCACCCTTCCCGGCGGCCGGGGTGCCAAAGGGTGATGGCGCAGCAGCCGTTCCAGGGGTGGGGCCGGACGCTGCAGCTCCCAGCCGTCGCTGCCTTCGCGGTAGCGCTGGTCCCAGAAGGCCGCACGGGAGGGAGGGGTGGTGGTCATCGAGACTCGGTGGGCGGGGAGGCCTGGCTGTCCTTCAGGATCGTCCTTCCGGATCGTCGATGCACGGGGATCCGCCCCGGAAGGACGGTTCGCCCTGCCCTCGGGGGACTCGCCTCCCCGTTGAACCTGCGCGAGGATGGCTCCAACGTGCCCGGCCTCCGCAGACCCCATGTCCCGTGAACCCGATCCCTTCCGGATTCCCAGGGCCGGACTTGAGGCGGCTCCGCTGGCGGGGATCGCCAGCCTTGGCCTCGGCGGCAACGGCCGGGAGTTTGTGGCCGAATCAACCCTGGGTGGGGTTTTGGTCTACGCGATCTACCAGACCCTGCTCAGTGGTCTGCGCACCGAGGCCATGGTCCGCCGCGGTGAACTGCGCCGGACGGCTCAGGTGCGGCTCATCGGCCGCACGGTGTGGGCTTCGATGAAGGAGGGAACGGCGGTAAGCCTGGGGATCAGCGTTCTGCTGCTCGTCTTCCCCTGGCTCGCCGGTCCGCTCACCCTGCTTGGGGTGGTGGGTTTCGGGAAGGCTTCCCTGGATCTGTTCCATGCCTTCTGGGATGGGCTCAGCGATGGGCAGCGCCGCCAGCTGCACGAAGCCGCCTATGAGGCAGGGGTGCAACTCGGCAGCCTGCTGCGACGCGAGAACGGCTCCCTGGAAGCTGGCTTGTGAACCTCAGGGGGACTGGAAAAATCCCTTGGAGCCCAGCCACAGACACACCAGCGCGATCGGCAGAAACACCGCCGCCAGGATCTGCAGTTTGATGATGAGCTGCTTCCGGGGATCTGTCCCTGGATCGTTGCGGTCCGGAGCTTTGGAGGTCATGGGCGGGATCGTACCTTCCTAGCCCCTGCATTCCTCGGGCTGCGGCGACCGTTGCCGCTCTTCCAGATCGCGGCAGTCCAGATCGCGGCAGTGGAGCTCCCAGGCCCTGCTGATGTCCACCCGGGTGATCCGATAGCCCAGGCGTCGAGCCGCCAGAACCAGTTCCACCCGCGAGCGGCAATGACGGAGGCCGCGGCGGATGACGCCGTCGGCTTCGGCTTCGTCAACGAGACGCTCCAGTTCGCTCCAGCTCATCGGTCGTCGTTGTTCTGGGTCTCTCAGCCTGATCACGCCGGAGCGATCCGGCCACAACCTTCATCGAATCTGCTACGCCTGGGGAAAGGCAGCAAAAAGCCCGGCAGGGTTTCTGCCGGGCACAGGCAACGGGCGCAGCTGGCCAGGCTCAGGGCTTGCCGAAGGCCACCTGGCAGGCGGCATTGAGCAGTTCCGCTTCCTGGGAGGTTTTCGGCGCCCGTGCGTTGAGCAGGCCGGCGTTGCAGTCGGCCGTGAGCTGGTAGGTGATTCCGCCAGATTGCACCGCAAAGCTGATCAGCGAACCGTTGGTGGGTTGCACGCTTCCGTACAGCAACTGGTAGCTGGTATTGGGCACCACGATGTAGGTGGTGCGGCTGTTGATCGACGAGGTGACGGCGGCATTGATCATCGCTGCCGTGGCGAGGCTGGTCACCCCCCAGGCGGCGGCACTGGCGCCCCACCAGCCCCAGCCCGGGGTCGCCCAACCCCCGTACCAGCCGTAGTTCCAGGGCCTGGCATACCCCCAGCCTGGCCGCGCCCAGTTGGGTGAGACGTTCACGCTGCCGATGTTGACCTGGCGATTCCAGTCGCGATCGATGTTGACGTTGTTGAAATTGCGATTGCCGTCACGATTGATGTTCGTGAAGTTGCGATCGCCATCGCGGTTGATGTTGGTGAGATTGCGATCGCCGTCCCGGTTGATGTTGGTGAGATTGCGATCGCCATCGCGATTGATGTTGGAGAGATTGCGATTGCCGTCTCGGTTGACGTTCGAGAGGTTCCGATTGCCGTCTCGGTTGACGTTGGTGAGGCTGCGATCGCCGCCGGCAGGACGCCCGCTCCCGCTGCTCCAGCCCCCGCTGGGGCGCTGGTTGCCGCGGTTGAGCCCCGCTGTGCCCCCTGAGCCCTTGAAGCCGCTGTACCCGCCGCCGCCGCGGCTGCCACCCCCCATCCGTCCGCCGCCGCCGCCGCCGCCCATGCGGCCGCCGCCCCCGCCGCCGCCACCGCGGGCGATCCACTGGGAGGACTCCTGCGCGCTGTGCAGGCTGAGGGCCAGGGCGGCGCCCTGGGGCAGGATCAACATTCCCGTCAGCAGGATGCCCAGACCGGAAAACAGCCGGTCAGTCGTTGACTTTCTGCTCATTTCACATACTCCTTGCAGGCCTGGTCGTAGCAGCTGGCATCAACCCGCCCTTGCTTGTCGAAGTGGACCATCACCAGGTCGCGGCCTTCCAGACGGCTGTTGGCCCGATCCTCGCGGACGCTATTGATGTAGTTGGGATTCACCACACACAGATCGCGATCGTTGAAGCAGATCGTGTTGGTGGAAAGCCGGGCCGAAGCCCGATCAAGGGGTTGCCACTGCCGGCTGGCTGGCACCCAGATCATCATCGTGGCGGGATCATCGCTGATCCGGATCGTTTCGGTGGTCTTGCCGACCCTGTGGTGATAGAGGGTGGCCGCGTCCTGGTTGTGGGCCTCCACCGTGCAGGGGGTGGGGGCACCCCCCTTGAGCGAGCAGGTGGTCTCGAGGCGGTAGAGCATTTCCGCCCGGCCTGGCAGGCCTGGGACCAACGTGCCGAGTACGAGCAGGCCTCCGGCAAGCAGCCCACGGACGGCGCGGCTCGGGCTTCGGCGAGGGGACAGGAAGGAGGGCATGAAAGGAACTCCCGCGATCAGGAACGGGTGATCCCTCCAGCATGTGGACTGTGGGGCTTGATCGTCAGCTCTACATCCTGTAAGTGATACAAATGTCGACGGGATCGATGCAAGGAACCGGACCGCATATTCCAGTCAGGATCCTGCGCTTTTGTCTTTGGTGCGCACCACACAACGGAAGCCCATGTGGCAGGTGGAGGTGTCGATTCCCTGGGCCATGCGTGCGGCAGGGCGATAGCGGCGGCAGTAGCTGGGGGCGCATAAAAAGGATCCTCCCTTGATCACCCGCCGTGGAATCGCTCTGTGCTGGGAATCGGGATCGATGCTGGCTGCGCGCTCACGCGCCTCGCGGTCGGCGCTGGCACAGCAACCTTCCCCTTCAGGCGCTGTACTCGCCCCATTGAGCCCGCCGCGATCAGCGGCGTGGTCGCTGTACCAGTCGTCGGTCCATTCCCAGACGTTGCCGATCATGTCGACCAGGCCGTAGCCATTGGCAGGGAAACTGCCCACCGGAGATGTGCGCTCGAAGCCGTCCAGGCGTGAGTTGTGGTGGGGGAACTCCCCCTGAAACGTGTTGGCCATCATGCGGTGGCCCCCAGGGTGGAGCTCGTTTCCCCAGGCGTATTCCGTTTCTTCCAGGCCACCGCGGGCGGCCCTTTCCCATTCGACTTCCCGAGGCAGTTGTTTGCCGATCCAGCTGGCATAGGCCAAGGCGTCGGCGTGGGTCACATGCACCACAGGATGCTGATCCCGTCCTTTCAGGGAACTGCCCGGTCCCTCCGGGTGGCGCCAGTCCGCCCCCGCCACGTACTGCCACCAGCGGTAGGGATCGCCCGTGCCGATCGGGCCCGGGGGCGGTACGAACACGATCGAGGCAGGGGCCAGAAGTTCGGGTCGGGCCTCCGGGTAATCGGCGGGATCGGCCGGCAATTCGGCCATGGTCACGTATCCGGTGGCCTTCACGAAGCGGAGGAACTGGGCGTTGGTGACCGGAGCCCGGTCCATCCAGAAACCCTCCACCGTTCTGCGGTGGGCAGGGGCTTCTTCCGGGTAATGGTGGTCGGAGCCCATCGGAAACTCGCCACCTGGAATCCACACCATGTCCCGGGCCGGTGGACGGCCCGGGGCTGGGATGCGGCTGCTGGGGAGCTGGAGATTACCCACCGCCGCTGGCGGCCTGGGTCATCTTCTCGATCACATCTTCCACCGAGAAACTGGCTGCCTTCTGCCGGGGCGGATAGTCCTTGAAGGTAGACAGGAACTGGGCCACATAGGTCTGGGCCGGCACCAGCAGGAACACGTGATCGAACATCCAATCCCAGTAGGTATTGGAGGTGATGTCGGCCCGCTCGTAGGGGTCGGTGAGCAGGTTGAAGATCTTGGGAACCCGCAGTTTCACGAACGGCTCAGCCCAGATCTGGCAGGTGCCGGGTTCGCGCTGCTCCATGAACACGAATTTCCAGTTGTCGTAGCGCAGACCGGTGAGGTCTCCGTCGTCGGAGAAGTAGAAGAACTCGATCCGCGGACTCTTCTCTGCCTTGCCCGTCCAGTAATCGAGCATGTTGTAGCCGTCCAGGTGGATGTGGAAGTTCTTGTTGCCCACCTGGTAGCCCTGCAGCAGTTTCTGCTTGATTTCCGGCTCCCCTGCTGCCGCCAGCAGGGTGGGCAGCCAGTCCAGATGGCTGACGATATCGGTGAAGATCGTGCCGGGCTGGATGTGGCCGGGCCAGCGCACCATGGCCGGCACCCGGTAGGCCCCCTCCCAGTTGGAGTTCTTTTCGCTGCGGAAGGGGGTCATGCCGGCATCGGGCCAGCTGTTCATGTGCGGTCCGTTGTCGGTGCTGTACATCACGATCGTGTTGTCGGCGATGCCCAGCTCGTCGAGCAGGTTGAGCATTTCGCCGATGCACTCATCGTGATAGATCATCACGTCGTGGTATTCCGACTGCCAGCGGCCGCTGCGGCCCACGTCCTGGGGACGGGCGTAGGTGCGGAAGTGCATGTGGGTGGTATTGAACCAGACGAAGAAGGGTTCACCGGAGGCCACGGCATCGCGGATGAAACGCTTGGCTTCGGCCATGAACTCGTCATCGGCCGTTTCCATCCGCTTGCGGGTGAGGGGGCCGGTGTTCTCGATCCTCTGGGTGCCGTCGCCATTGGCCCAGCAGTGCAGCACGCCGCGGGGTCCGAACCGTTCACGGAAATGGGGGAAATCCTCCGGTTGGGGATAATCCCGCAGCTCCGGTTCCTCCTCGGCATTGAGGTGATACAGGTTGCCGAAGAATTCATCGAATCCGTGCATCGTCGGCAGGTGCTCGTCACGGTCGCCGAAATGGTTCTTGCCGAACTGGCCGGTGCGATACCCCAGGGGTTTCAGCAGTTCGGCAATGGTGGGATCCTCGGCCTTGAACCCCTGCTCGGCACCCGGCAGGCCCACCTTGGAGAGGCCGGTGCGGAACACGCTCTGGCCGGTGATGAACGCGGCGCGGCCCGCCGTGCAGCTCTGCTCGGCGTAGTAGTGGATGAAACGTCCCCCCTCCCTGGCAACCCGGTCGATGTTCGGGGTCTGATACCCCATCAGGCCATCGCTGTAGCAGCTCAGATTGCTCTGGCCGATGTCATCGCCCCAGAGGATCAGGATGTTGGGTTTGTCGTTCGCCATGGATGGGTCTTGGCGCGCTGGCCAGGCAGTCAGCTGAAGTGTGGGCAGGGAGCCCTGGGACTGGAGCTCATTTCGTGCCATTTCGAAACCGTCGGCTGCGCGGATGCCTCCGTTCGTTGACGAAGCTGCTGCCGATCAGCGGCGAATCAGGCCGAAGGCCAGCAGAGCGAGGGCAAAACCGCCGATTCCCGTGATTGCCATGGCCGTGGCCCGCGCGATCGAGCGCTGTTCGCGGACGTAGACGAAATCATCGTGAAGACGGGCCAGTTCCCTGCGGTGCTGCGCCGTGGCTGCGGCCATCGCCAGGATGCCGGTGATCACGAAGGCGATCCCCACCAGCCGCACGCCCAGGGCCACCGGGCCGCCACCGGAATCGAGGCGTTGGTTGATGGCATCGATGATCTTGTCGAGTCCGAAGCCGAAGCTGATCAGCGAAAGGCAGGTGCGGATCCAGGCCATCAGGGTTCGATCCGCTGCATTGCGGTTGCGTTGCTTGGCCAGTTCGTTGGCGAGATTGGTCATTGATTCAGGGCTGCTTGCCTGTGGTTTCGGACCGGCCACGGCCTGGCTGCCACAGCAGGTGGGCGAGCCAGCCTGGCACCGAAACACTTGCCACCAGGATGGTGAGTGAGGTGCTCAGGCGGCTGGAAAACGTACGGGCCGGATCCAGGCCGGAATGCAGAAAGGTGAGGGTCACCAGAACCGCAAAGATTCCCGTGGTGAGTGTGCTGACCGCCCGCAGCACATCCCGGGGGTGGCGGCGGTCACTGCGTCTGGCGTCGCTGCTGAGCAGCAGGCCCGCAATGGCGCCGCCCACGCCGAGCAGCAGCAGGATCCAGCCCCGTTGTTGTAGATCGGCGGCTGGCTCGAGTTGCCGAAGGGTCTGGGCCAACACCACGGCGCTCCCCAGCAGCGCCCCTGTGCAGGCACCGATCAGGCTCCAGAGCTGACCTGGGCTCAGCCGTGGAGATCCGCAGAGGGAGGAACCGCCCACCAGGGCCAGGGAACTGAGCAGGCAGGTGGGCACGGTCTCCAGCCGGCAACTGATGGAATAGGCCAGAAGACCACCGATCAGCGCTCCCACCAGGCGGGTTGGTTGTGTGGAGTGGAGCGGATTCAGAGGTCGGGGCGCCTTGGCAGACGCGCGGCGATAGGTCGGGGCAACCCTAGAAATGTCATTCGGAAATGTCACCCTGGAACCTGCCTGCCAGAGCCGATGTCGTTCGTCCCGGAGTCTTCGCCGCCGGATCCATCCACCTGGCATTCCCGCTTCGCCCCTCAGCCTGCCCCGATCCGCACGACCCTGGTGCAGGCGATCGGCCTGGCGCTGCTGAGCTGGCTGCCGATTCAGGTCTGGGCCCTGAGCCAGGGCAGGTTGCTGCCGGGGCGGGTCAGCGAACCGCTGCTCCATCACAGCGGCATTCCGGTGCTCTGCCTGGTGGCCATTCCCCTGCTGGTGCTGGGGGAGCCGTTCTGCCAGCGGGTGTTCTGGCAGTTGCTGCCCCAGTTCCCGGCCCAGGGGATCCTGGATGGGGCTCAGGTGTCACGCTTCGACCTGATCCTCACCCGCATGGCCCGGCTGAGGGACCATCCGTTGGTACTGGTGGGGATTGGGGTCGCCACGGCCTTGATCACGATGACTCCCCCCGGCAAGGATGCTCTTTCCTGGGCCCGGGAAGGACTTCCTTCGCTGGGATTCGGCGGGTTGTGGTTCGTGTGGGTGGCCCGGCCGATCTATGGCGCGTTGTTGTTGCGCTGGTGCTGGCGCCTTTTGGTGGTCACGTTGTTGTTTGTGGCCGTTTGCCGGCTTGGATTGCAGCTGGTGCCAAACCATCCGGACCGTTCGATGGGGCTGGGCTTCCTGGAACTTCTGCCGGAGGCCTTTGCGCCCATGGCCCTAGCGATGTCGAGCGTCGCGTGCGCGTTCTGGACCCATCAGTTGCTGCATCACGATCGGGAACTGATGCAGCTGCGTCTGCCGTTTCTGGTGTTCGTATGCGCTGTCACCCTGTTGCTGCTGGCCCCCTTGCTGGTGTTTGTGCCACCGATGCTGAGGGCTCGCCGTCGTGCCCTGCTCGACTATGGGGCCCTCGTGGCTGCCCACGGCCGGTTGGTTCATCGCCGTTGGATCGAGGCTGCCCCTGTGGAATCTTCGGCCTTGCTGGAGGCCCCGGAACTGGGGCCTTCGGTGGATGTGGGTTCGCTCTATCAGGCGGTTTGGATGGCGCGACGATCGCCGATCAGTCGGTTGGTGCTGGTGAAGGTGCTGCTGCCCCTGCTGCTTCCTGCAGTGCTTGGGCTCACCAGCCGGTTTCCCCTTTCCGAGATGCTGCTGAATGTGGGAAAGGCGTTGCTCTGAAGCCGTTGCTCTGAAGCCGTTGGTTCCGGTGGAGCTCGATAGGATTTTTCTTTCCTCCTCAGGCTGAGGCTGCTTGCGTGGATCGATCCGATGCCAGCCCTGATTCCCTGACTGCCGCGGATTCTCCGGCTGCAATCGTGCTGCCGGTGGTGAATCGATGTGCTGTCGCCGTGTGCCCCCGCCAGCCGATGCGGGAATGGAGCCGCAGCTTCTGGACCCAGGAGGAGAGGGAGGCGATCCAGGAGGATCAGAGCCTTTATCTGATCGATCCTTATGACAGTGAGGAAGCGGCTATGGAGTTGTTGCGGCAGCATTACGGGGTAATCTTTCGTTCCGAGTTGGAGTTGTGGTGCAGGGATCAAAGCCTGTGGCCCCAAGCCCGCAGTTTTGACCTGTTTCAGGAGTGGTTTGAGCTTCGTTTTTTCCCCCTGGTTGAAGATCTTAGTGCCGAAAACCTCTCTACCTATGCCGTAGAATCTGAATTTCTGGCGGCTGTGGGAGAGGTGCTCGAAAGTCGATGAAATTTCATATCCAACATCGTCTGTTCTACAGCTATGAAAAGCCGGTGTTTCTTGAGCCTGCCACCCTAAGGCTCACCCCCCGCCAGGATTCGCGTCAGCTTCTTCTCCATCAGCACCTGGAGGTTCTGGAGCCTCCGGCAGGGATGAGCCAGGGGATCGATGCGGATGGCAACGATGCTGTGGTGCTTTGGTTTGAGGGGGAACGAGATCACCTCCAGATCCATCGGCAGCTGGTGGTGGAGACCCTGCGTTCCAATCCTTTCGACTGGATTCTCACGGAGCCGGGGCTGCAGAGATTGCCTGGCACCTATTCCGAGGCCCTCTGCCTTTCGCTGGCTCCCTTCCTTTCCAGGGGGCAGCAGGAGGCTTCCGTGTCCGCTTGGGCCACTTCCCTGGCGGCCGCTGTGGACCACGGCACCGCAGCCTTTCTGATGCATCTCGCCGATACGATCCACCGGACGTTCGACCATGTCGGTCGACTGGAGGGGGACCCGATGCTTCCCGCCCAGACCCTGGCGGAGCAGACGGGGGCCTGCCGCGACACGGCGATGCTGTTCGTGGCCGCCTGCCGCAGCCAGGGGCTGGCGGCACGGTTTGTGAGCGGCTATTCCATGCATCACCCTCCCGAGGTGACCGAGCAGGAGCTCCATGCCTGGGCGGAGGTGTACCTGCCTGGAGCAGGCTGGCTTGGTTACGACCCAAGCCTGGGACTGGCCGTGGGGGATGGTCACGTGGTGCTGGCGGTGGCACCGGATCACCGTCTGGCGGCGGCTGTGAGTGGCAGTTATCGGGGCACGGGGGTGGCTTCCCAGCTCCGGTACGAGGTAAACCTCAGGGCCAGCGAGGCAATCACAATCAATGAATAGTTGATGGTCTGAGGGCGGGCTCAGGGCCCGATCGTTAGCATACGGATACGTGGGAGAACCGTGCGCGGAAGATGGCTGTTCCTTCCAGAGTCTCCCCGCGCCCTCTTGCAACTCTTCGTTCCTGGCTGAAGGAAGAGCGTCGCGGTTTTCCTGCCACCCGTTCTTTGCTTCCGTTCCTGCTCGGGCTGGGGGCCGTGGTTCTGGCCCTGGATGTGGCCAGATGTCTGGAGAAGATCCAGAGCCGGGAATCCTCCCGGCGTCGCGAATCGATCGCCATCGTCGTGGCCACCCTGGGAGGGATTGAACGGACGGTCAAGGACTGGGGCCATTGGGACGATCTCCATGCCTTTGCCCTTGGCAAGGATCCTGGGTTCCTCAAGACCGATATCGAGACGACCCCCCTGTTTGAGGGGGGATCGGTGATGGTGATGTTCACGCCCCAGGGCGATACCAAGCTGGTCTACAGCCGCTTTGCCGGTCCTAAACCGAGTCATCCCACGCTCATCGCCTGTGCCCGTCGCAACATCGGGCGGTTGTCTGGTGTGGATTCGACGGTGCGGATGATGTGCCCGGATACCAATGGCACCGTGTTTCTGGGGGTGGCCACACCGATCACCGATAGCAATCTCACCGCTCCCGTGGCCGGAACGCTGGTTCTGTTTGAGCCCCTGCTCAAGCCTGAATTCGGTCCGGCCTTCAACCAGCCCTTGGAATGGTTGAAGAGCCGCTTGGATCTCCAGGGTGGTTCCACTGCTTCAGGTGCCGGTTCCGAGGAGTGGCTGGGGGTGGTGCCACCCGTTCAGGGACCCGATGGAGCTGCTGTTTCCCTTGCTGGGCCTCACTACTTCTCCCAGTTGGTTGCGGCGCTGGCGCGAGATGGCCTGATTGCGCTGTCCTTGGCGTCGCTTTTGCTCAGCTTCCGGATGGTGCTGTTGTTGCAGCGGCGTCGCCAGATCCTCAGGCAGCGGCAGCTGGTGCAGCAGAGCAACCGTCGCATCCGCCGAGCTAGCCATGATCTGGATCAGTTGTTGGTGAGGCTCGGGATGCGTTCCCGTATGCCCAATGCCGATGAGCGTGTGCTTGCCCGTCTGATTGCCCCGAGGGGTGATCAGAACATGGTGGACCCTCTGAACAGGGAGGAGATTGAGAACAAGCTTGCTCAGTTGGCTGACCGTTTTCAGTATTTTCTTGACAATGCCAAATCCCTTGCCTTGTTAGATGCCCTGACCCAACTACCCAATCGCCGTTACTTCATCGAGCAACTGGAGATCGAGTCGGAGCGCTACCGTCGTGATGGCGGTCAGTTCGCCATTCTTTTTGTGGATGTGGATAAGTTTAAGTTCATCAACGATACCTATGGGCATGCCGTCGGTGATGAGGCCTTGGTCGTGGTCGCTCAACGACTCAAAAATCTGATCCGTCCTGCTGATTTTCTTGCTCGTTATGGTGGCGATGAATTTGCTATTTTGATGGATTTGTCTACCCCGGTGGGGCGAAGTGATGATGAGCTTCGTGCGGCAACTCATCGATTCGCCGACCGAATAGCTTCTTCTTTCTCCACGGCGGCCAGGCTCAATGACATTCAGCTCCAGGTGAGTCTGAGTATTGGTATCACATTGGTGAATCCTGCCGAGACCGATGTGGAGAAGGCGATGAAGCGCTCTGATATTGCCATGTACAGAGCGAAGCAGCACAGCCACACTCGGATTGCCATTGTGGATATTGACGATAATTCGACTCAGCTTGATACCTATCAGATGTACGCTGATCTGATGGATGCTGTGCGTCAGCATCAGTTGCAGGTTGTTTATCAGCCAATCGTCAACTCCGAAGGCAGCATGGTCGCGGTGGAAGCTTTAGCCCGCTGGACCCATCCCAGGTTGGGCCCGATTGGGCCTGATGTTTTTCTCGACCTGGCAGAGACCCATCGGCAGATGATCCCTGTTGGAGATGAGTTGGTGCGCATCTCTCTGGCGGGCTTTCGCGTGCTCAGAGAGTCACGTCCTGATTTGAGGCTTTCCCTGAATATTGCGCCATCAAGCCTCACGGATCCACGGCTTGTGGAGAGGTTGAAGAAGCAAATGGATTCCTGCAATATTCCCGCTTCGACGATCACCATTGAGTTGACGGAGAGATCGGTTCTCGATGCGAATCAAACGGTGGATGGTAATCTCAGGGAGATGCGTAGTATGGGTTTCTGCCTTTCTCTTGATGATTTTGGAACCGGTTATTCCTCTTTGAATCTGCTCAACACTCTTCAGCCTGATGAGGTCAAAATAGACAAGTCTTTCGTTATTTCAATGTCCCATGACTCCTACGCCAGCAAGATTGTTACCTTGATCGCCGGCATGGCGCCGCGCATTGGGCTTTCCCTGGTGGCCGAGGGTGTGGAAACCTCCCAGAGTCTCGCCCAGTTGAAGCGGCTGGGCGTGGATCGTTTCCAGGGATATTATTTCTCCAAGCCCTTGCCGGTGGCGGAATTGTCCTCTCGTTTCCCCGTTGAATCCTCAGGTTGAAGAGAGCCGTGGTGCAGGTGGATTCACTGGATCTTCGTCTTGCCGCATTGCACAGACAGTTATTGGAGTTTGTGCCGGAGATCTGGCGCATCACCTGTTTCCTCCATGATCAGGAAGCCGATCTGTTGCGGCCGTTTCTATTCAGTAGTCTCGACCAGCAGGATGTGGTTCCGGACCCATTTCGGCTTGTCGACCATCCTTTGCTCCTTGCACTTGCCGAAAATGTTCGGGTGCACGTTCTTGAGGAGAGGTGTCAGGACTGTCGTTCTTCCCTGGCTGTGCCGATGGCGGACTGGGGCGAGTTCGTGGGCTTCATCTTTTATGATTCCCATCAGTCTGATTTGTTTTCTACAGCTGTTCAGCGCCGGCTTTCTGTCTACTCAGACTTGATCAGTGCCACCATTTCGCTTGAGCTCAATCTGGCGAGGTCCTTGCGGGCTTCGGCGAGTCTTGCTTGTGATTGTGTGGGTCTTCGGGACCGCGAGACCGGTCACCATGTGGAGCGAGTTGCTCTTTACTCTCGCTTGATTGCCCAGGGTATCGCCGTTTCCTTTGGGTTGACAGAGGAGTTTGTTGAGCATGTTTTTCAGTTCGCTCCGCTTCACGATATTGGCAAGATTGGTATTCCTGATCGTATTTTGCTCAAGCCGGGCAGGCTCTCCGATGAGGAGCTTGTAATCATGCGCTCCCACGTCGAGAAGGGTGTGCTGCTGTTGAATCAGATCGTCGGAAAGAAGGCTTTCCACAGGTTGCCTGAATCCAGGATCCTTCGCAACATTGTTGCCTATCATCATGAACGAATGGATGGTTCTGGTTATCCCGCTGGCCTGGTTGGCACGGCAATCCCTGTAGAGGCCAGGATCGTCGCTGTGGCTGATGTTCTGGATGCTCTTTCCGGGCTCCGGCCCTATCGGAAGTCCTGGAGCATCCCCGACTCTGTGCGGGAGCTGGAGAGGGAGGCTGCCTGTGGCAAGCTCGATCCCCACTGCGTTTCAGCGATCAGCGGCAATCTGGCCGAGGTGGAGGAGATCCATGCCCGTCACCAGGATTGATCTCAACCGGCTGAGTCGATCAGTTGTCGCTGGTTTCCTCTGGCTCTCCAAGGGGTGAAACCAGCATTTTGTCCACCCTTTTGCCATCCATATCCATCACCTCAAGCTTCAGACCTGACCACACAAACGATTCCCCGGTTCTCGGGATATGTTGGAGATAATGCATCACAAATCCTCCCAGTGTATGGAAGCTGCCGCTGGCTTCATCAGGTAGCTCTCTGCGGTTCACCAGTTCCTTGAAATCGCTGATGTCAAGGGCGCCATCCAGCAGCCAGGACCCATCGGCTCGCTCCACAACCTGGGGTTCCTCCTCATCCTCCGCTGATGGGAGATCACCCACGATCGCTTCCATCAGGTCGTTGAGGGTCACCAGACCTTCGATGCCTCCGTATTCGTCGGTCACCAGGGCAATGTGCACCCCGGTCTTGCGGAACTGTTCGATCACCCCCAGCGCTCTGGCGCCTTCGGCCACATACAGCGGCGGCTGCAGCAGTGGTTCAAGGGTGGATCCGGCGTTACCCAGTTCGCCGGCGAGCTGCAGTTCCAGGATGGTGCGGCCCCTGACGATGCCGAGGCATTCATCGAGGCTGCCCCGACCCACCGGGAAGCGGGAATGGATGCTTTCCATCACCTGTTCTAGGGTTTCGCTGGTGGGCGCTTCGCTGTCGAGCCAGCAGATTTCGGTGCGGGGCGTCATGATCGATTTGATCGGGCGATCCCCCAGGCGGAACACCCGCTGCACCATCGCGTGCTCGGCTTCTTCGAACACCCCGGAAGCCGCCCCCTGGCGGATCAGCGCCTTGATTTCCTCTTCGGTGAGCTCGGGTTCGCTGCTGGCACGCACCCCCAGGAGCCGCAGCAGCCCATCGGTGGAGCCACTCAGCAGATGCACGAGGGGCGCTGCCAACCTGGCCAGCCAGCGCATCGGCCGGGATACGAGGCAGGCGATGCCCTCCGGGTCGTTGAGGGCGATCCTTTTGGGCACCAGTTCCCCGATCACCAGCGAGAGGTAGGTGATCACGGCCACTACCAGACCCACGCTGAGCCCATCGCTGTAGGGGCTTAGGGCCGGCACCCCATCGAGCAGGGGCCGCAGCCGCTGGGCCAGGGTGGCCCCGCCCACGGCGCCGCTCAGGATGCCGATCAGGGTGATGCCGATCTGAACCGTGGAGAGGAAATCGTTGGGGGATTCGGCCAGCTTCAGGGCCGAGCGGGCGTCGCGATTGCCCCGTTCCGCCAGCTGCTGCAACCGGATCCGGCGCGGAGAGACGATCGCGATTTCGGAGCCCGAGAAGATCCCGTTGGCAATCACCAGGATCAGGATCAGGAGGATTTCGAGGACCATCTGCGGAAACTAAGTCATCTCTGCTGTTTCGATGATGCCCAGCCCGGATCAGGGCACCAGTCTGCTCAGCTGTGCCTTCGAGCTCCAGCGATTCGCTGCTGCCCTGGCGGCCGCAGCGGGCGGGGCCTGACGTTGCCCCCGGGTGCCAGGGAGGATGGACACGAACCTGCCTGCTGCCGATGGACCCTGCCGGAGGGATTCTCGATGTGGACCTGCTGGCGTTCGAGCGGGGCAGCGAAGCCAGCCGCCGCGCCGTGGTGGATGGGGTGCGCCGCAGCCTGGCCACGGGGTTTGTGTACACCAGCCATGATCTCTCCCCCGACCTGCTCGACACGGCCTACGGGCTTCTGGCTGCGTTCTTCGCCCTGCCTGCCGAGCGGAAGCAGGCCTTTCAGGTGCCTGGCAGCCATGGCCAGACCGGCTACACCGGCCTGCTGGTGGAGACAGCTGCCGGCAGCGATCGGCCCGATTGGAAGGAGATGCTCAATTGGTCGGCACCGTTGTCTCCCGCCCATCCCCTGCGTCGTCGTTTCCCGCACCTCTACCCCGAGCCGGTGCTGCCGGAGGAGGCCGTGCCCGGGATCACGGAGGTGCTGATGGCCTTCCACGGGGCGATCGCCGATCTGCAGCGTCGCTTCCTGCGGGTGATCGCTTTGGGGCTGGGGTGTGCGGAGGAGCTGTTTGACGAAATGACCACGCAGGCCCCCACCCTCAGCCGGGCCCTGCGCTATCCCCCGATGCCGGAGGCGCCCGAAGGGGGC
>Ga0164293_10000962_pt1 | contig 24079 bp, 23 predicted proteins | sample GEODES118metaG_FD_111487 | JGI IMG/M metagenome (GOLD analysis project Ga0164293, IMG submission 111487) | Eutrophic lake water microbial communities from Lake Mendota, Wisconsin, USA - GEODES118 metaG | ecosystem: Environmental > Aquatic > Freshwater > Lake | place: USA: Lake Mendota...
CTATTGCTAATCTTACTAAATAAGCAAGCATGCAAGAACAAACAATTATAAATACTGATAACTCTTCCGACGAAATATCGTTGAAAGAACTTATTCAAAAAATGGGTGAGTGGTGGAGCTATTTATTGACCCAATGGTGGAAGATAGCATTAATAGGGTTTGTTGGTGGATGCATAGGTTTTGTGTATGCTTGGAATCAACCAATTACTTATACAGCTAAGTTAACTTTTGTGGTGGAAGAAGGAAAAAGTAGCGGAAGTAGTTTAGGAGGGTTGGCTAGTTTGGCAGGACAGTTTGGATTGGATGTAGGTGGTAGTAGTGGTGGTGGTGTGTTTAGCGGTGACAATATATTATTGTATTTCAGAAGCGAGTCTTTGGCTAGAGAAGTATTATTAAGTAAATATGATAGCACAAGTAAAAAGACTGTAGCTGATGTTTTTATTGAAGTATATGAGTTGAAAGAAATATGGGAGAAGAATGAAAAAATTGGGAAGATTGATTTTTCTAATTCTAGTGTAGACAATGTAAATTCCAGAGTGCATGATAGTTTGATTCAACATATAACTCGTAATATTAAATCACAGATTAGCATAGAAAAACTAGATAAGAAAGCAGGTTTTTTTGAAGTTAAATCAACGATGAAAAATGAAATTCTTGCTAAATTAATTTGTGAACGAATAGTAAAAGTTGCAGTAGATAGATATCTAAATATTAAGACTCAAAGACAAAAAATAACAGTTGCTAAATTGCAGGCTAGAGTTGATAGTGTAGCAAATTTATTAGGTAAAAAAACAGCTTCTGGGGCTGCTTTACAAAATTCAGCATCAACTATGGATATCAATCCTTTATATAAGACTGGCACTGCTGTAGCAGTTGAAACAACTGTAAGAGATAAAGCAATGTTGACTACTATTTTTGCTTCGATTGTTCAAAATTTAGAGTTAGCAAAATTCACATTGAGTCAAGAGACTCCAATCATTCAAATTATAGATACTCCAAAATACCCATTGCTTAAGAATAAAGAATCAAGGTTAAAAAATGCACTCTACTTTATGTTATTCTTTAGTATAATATATATTATTTTTTTAATGGTTAAGAAAATATCAAACTTATCTTAATTTAACTTTAGATATTGCTTTTTACTTCATTTAATTTTTTACTCTTTTTTATCATTGTTTACTTTACATATTGGAATGTAGGCATTGAAAAAAGAAAAATTTTATTACTTCTAAGTAGTAATATTTTCTATGCATTTTGGGATTATAGATTTCTTTTATTATTGAATGGAACAATTCTTATTGATTTTATATCAGGATTGAAAATAGATCAATATAATGAAAAAAAAATAAAGGAAAAATGGGTTTTGGTAAGTATTATTTCATGTTTGTTTATTTTATTTATTTTTAAATACTTGAATTTTTTTATAAGTTCTTTATCTAGTTTTTGGGGAAATGAAAAATATTATTTTTCAACACTAGATCAAATTGTATTGCCAGTAGGTATCTCTTTTTACACATTTCATGGAATTTCCTATGTCACTGATTTATATAATCGTAAAATCAAAGCTGAAAAATATTTTATCAATTATGCATTATTCGTTAGTTATTTTCCATTACTCGTTGCTGGTCCAATAGAAAGAGCTGGTAATTTGTTAAACCAGATTTCAAACAAAATTGTAAAATTTGATTATGATAATTCAGTAATAGGATTAAGACTAATTTTAATTGGAGTATTTAAAAAACTTGTATTGGCAGATAATTTTGCAAATATTGTTGATGAGGTATATGAATACTATTCCATTTATAGTGGGTCAACTATACTATTAGCGACTTTCATTTTTGGACTACAGATTTATTTTGACTTCAGTGCATATTCAAATATTGCTTCTGGTGTTTCAAAATTGTTTGGGTATGAACTGGTTATAAATTTTAAATTTCCCTACTTTGCTAAAAATCCTAAAGAGTTTTGGAGCAGATGGCATATTTCTCTATCCTCTTTTTTTAGAGACTATGTTTATATACCTTTAGGTGGTGATAAGCTTAGTAAATTAATTTTTATTCGTAATGTATTTTTAGTATTTGTATTAAGTGGCCTTTGGCATGGTGCAAATTTTACATTTTTGGTATGGGGAGTATATCATGCATTGATGCTAATAGGAAATCGGTACACTTTTATTTTTAGAAATATCGAAAAAAATAAGTACACATTTTTTATTAGCGTAGTAATTACATATTTCTTAGTTAATTTAGGATGGATTTTTTTTCGATCTCCAAGTATTTCAACTTCTATTATTCTATTAAATAAAATATTTTCATCAACATTGTTTTCATTCCCATACATACAGAATGGTACAATATATCTTCCTATTTTGGTTTTAGCGTTGTTGTATATAGGTGTTGAGTATTTAGCCTTTTCTAAAAATAAATTAGATGTCCATGAACTTTTTGGTAATTTGAAAAATGGCACATTAAGGAAGTCCTTTTATTACTTAATTGTAATTTTAATTTTAGGGATGGGTTCGTATTCTGAGAATAGCTTCATTTATTTTCAGTTTTGATGAATCGGTTATTGAAAAATATTTTGTTTTTCTTATTTCCTTTATTAATATTTCTTTTATTGTTACTATTTTTCCCAATTTCAAAAAATGATAATTCTTACTTCGGCTGTATTATTGACAAAAACAAACTGATCAATAATTCTCATTTGAAACAGAGCTTGATAATTGTTGGAGGATCAAATATCGCATTTGGACTTGATTGTAAAAAAATGTCACTTTTATATTCAAAACCTGTAATAAATTACGGAATTCAAGGTGGTCTGGGTGTTGTTTTTCAATTAGAATATTTAAAAAATAGAGTAAATAAAGGAGATACAATTATATTAATACCTGAATATGACCAATACTTAGGCGATAATATTTATGGAAGTGGGAAAGCCCTTTCTAAAGCACTAATCCTTTCCGGGGTATCTAATTTTTCTTTGCTGAATCCACATCAATTCAGGAAAGTGTTACCTTTTTTGTTCAATTCATCATTGGAAAATGTGAAATTGAATATTTATAAGGATCTAAATTTAGAAAGATTTGGTTTTAACGAATTTGGTGATTTTATTGCGCATTTAGATTTGCCAAATAGACAGATAGATGTTTTTGATAAATATTCTTCAAAATTGGCTTTTAATAGAGAAAGCATCAGAAAAATTGAAGAATTTTCTCAATACTTTAAAAAGAAGGGAGTTGGATTTCTAATAAGTTATTGCCCATATCCAAAATCTTTATACGAGCTTCATCAAAAAAAAATACAGGTTATATCTCTTAATATTGTAAAAAGCAATTTAAAAATTCTTGGAAGGTCACAAGATTATGTTTTTCCTGATTCTTTATTTTTTGAATATCCTTTGCATTTGAATAAAACAGGCAGAGAGATAAGAACAAATCTTTTAATCAAACAAATTAATTCCTTTAATTAAATTTCATTTTTTCTTCTAAATTCTTAAAAACATGAAAATCGCTATAGTTGGACTAGGTTATGTAGGATTGCCACTTGCAATTGAGTTTGCAACAAAATATAAAGTAATTGGCTTTGACATTAATAATAACCGTATTGAAGAACTTACTAATTGTAATGATCGGACAAAGGAAGCCAATATAAGTAAATTGAAATCTGTACTGTTATCAAATAAAAGCAATCAAAAAGTTGGATTATCTTTTTCCTCAAGTACTAAGGAATTAGAAGATTGTAATGTATTCATAGTTACTGTGCCTACACCGATTGATGGGTTTAAAAAACCAGATTTACAACCACTACTTAATGCAAGTAAAATGATTGCAAAGGTCTTAAAAAAAGGAGATGTTGTTATATATGAATCAACAGTTTATCCTGGTTGTACAGAAGAGGATTGTGTCCCGATTTTAGAAGCATTTTCAGAATTGAAGTTTAATATTGATTTTTTTTGTGGCTATTCTCCTGAAAGAATTAATCCAGGTGATAAAGTTAATACTCTAACAAAAATCAAAAAAGTTACCTCGGGTTCTACATTTGAAATTGCAAACTTTGTTGACGAATTGTATTCAAGTATCATAGAAGCTGGTACCCATAAAGCACCAAGCATTAAAGTTGCCGAGGCTTCAAAAGCTATTGAAAATGCACAACGTGATGTCAATATATCTTTTGTTAATGAACTAGCATTAATATTTGATAGAATGGGAATTGATACAACTGATGTAATTGAGGCAGCTGGAACTAAATGGAATTTTTTAAAATATAAGCCTGGTTTAGTAGGAGGGCATTGCATTGGAGTTGATCCTTATTATCTAGCGCATAAAGCTGAAAGTCTTGGTTATCATCCTCAAGTAATTTTAAGTGGGAGAAGAGTCAATGATAATATTGGAATGTTTATTGCAAATAAAGTGGTGAAGCTTTTAATAAAAAATTGTATTCAAGTTTCTGGTTCAAGGGCACTTATACTTGGTATTACTTTCAAGGAAAATTGTCCCGATATCAGAAATTCCAAAGTAATAGACATATATACAGAGTTATTACAATATAATATTTTTGTTGATGTATATGATCCTCATGCTGATTCTGAAGAAGTAAAGCATGATTATAACATACAATTATCAAAATTGCCAAATGGTAAATATGATTCAATTATTTTAGCTGTTTCTCATAATGAATTTTTAAGCTTAGATATTTCAAGCTTAAAAAGAGATAATAATTCCGTGATTTTTGATTCAAAATCTTTTTTAAATAGAAATTTAGTAAACTCAAGATTATAATTTATGTTAGACTTAACAAACAAATCCATTTTAATTACCGGAGGAACTGGATCTTTTGGTAAAGCTTTTGTAAAATATGTATTGACAAAATGGCCTGATATCAAACGGCTTGTTATTTTTAGTAGGGATGAACAGAAGCAGTTTCAAATGGCTTTCGATTTTCCTGTTAAGATTTATCCTCAAATCAGATTTTTTATAGGAGATGTACGAGATTTTGACCGTTTAAAAAGGGCATGTAATGGGATTGATATAATAATTCATGCTGCTGCAATGAAGCATGTGCATATTGCAGAATATAACCCCGATGAATGTGTAAAAACAAATATAGGTGGTGCTGAAAACGTTATTAGGGCGGCTCTAGAAACTTATGTAACTGATGTTGTAGCCCTTTCTACTGATAAAGCTTGTGCACCCATTAACCTTTATGGTGCTACTAAACTAACTTCGGATAAATTATTTGTTGCAGCAAACAATATAAAAGGAAGTAAAGGATCAAAGTTTAGTGTTGTTAGATATGGAAATGTTATGGGATCAAATGGGTCAGTTATACCATTTTTCATTAACAAACGAAAAGAAGGTTTTTTACCAATTACAGACCCTCAAATGACTCGATTTAGTATATCATTGACTGATGGGGTTGAAATGGTTTTACATTCTTTAGAATCAGCATGGGGAGGAGAAATTTTTATTCCAAAAATACCATCTTACAAAATTTTGGACGTGGCTAATGCTATAGCTCCTAGTTTAGAAAAGCGTGTCATTGGAATTAGACCAGGTGAAAAAGTACATGAAGAAATGATAACTGTTTCAGATTCATTTACAACTTATGATCTAGGAAAGTATTATGTTATCTTGCCACAGACACCAAACTGGGATTTAAATGAATTTATTGATAAAACAAAAGCTAAGCGAGTTCCGATTGGCTTTAATTATAATTCTGGAGAAAATTCTGAATGGATCGGGGTAGAAGTAATAAGAGAATTAATAAAAATTCATGTAGATAATCACTTTATAATCTAGCTTAAGTTTTATGAATATTATTCCATACGGTAAACAGTTTATTTCAGAAGAAGATTTAAATAGCGTCAATGAGGTTTTAAAATCTGAATTTCTTACACAAGGTCCATCTATTTCAGAGTTCGAGAAAAATTTTTCGGAATATATAGGATGCAAATATTCAATAGCTGTGAGTAATGGAACAGCCGCTTTACATTTATGTGCATTAGCATTAAATGTAAATGAACAATCAAATGTAATTACTACTCCAATTACTTTTGCTGCTTCAGCAAATTGTATACGTTATTGCAATGGAAATATATGGTTTGTAGATATTGATCCTGAGACCTATACTATAGATATTAATAAATTACAATCTTTGATTGAGTCAAAACCAAAAGGATTTTTTAGTGGAGTTATACCAGTAGATTTTGCTGGGTATGCTGTAAATCTTGAGAAAGTTAAAAAGTTGGCTGAGAAACATGGATTATGGATTATTGAAGATGCATGCCATGCTCCAGGTGGTTTTTTTGTAAATTCTTCAAATGAAAAAGCATTTTGTGGAAATGGGAAATATGCTGATTTGGCTATATTTTCATTTCATCCAGTTAAGCATATTGCATGTGGCGAGGGTGGAATGATTACAACAAATGATGAATTTCTTTATAGAAAACTTCTATTACTGCGAACACATGGGATAACCAAAGACCCTGCTTTACTTAAAGAAAATGTTGGTGGGTGGTATTATGAAATGCAAGAGTTAGGATATAATTATCGACTAACTGATTTTCAAGCAGCCTTAGGTATTTCTCAATTAAAAAGAGCTGATAAAGGTATAGTAAGGAGAAGAGAAATTGCTAGTACTTACAAATGTTTTTTCGAAAGTAAACAATATATCCTTTCTCAATCAGGGATAGTTGAAGGACATGCCTACCATCTGTATATTATACAAGTAGAAAATCGTAAAGGATTGTATGACTATTTAAAAGCAAACAATATTTTTTGCCAAGTTCATTATATTCCTGTTCATACAATGCCTTACTATAAAAATCTAGGTTTTGTGAAAGGTTCTTGGCCCATATCTGAAAATTATTATGACCATTGCCTAAGTTTACCAATGTTCCCAACACTTACTAAAGAGGAACAAGACTTTGTTATAAAAACTATAGATGAGTATTATCAAAACTAAAGTTTACAAACTATTAGCTCCCCATGAGTTAGTTTTAGTAGAAGAAGAAATTGACCAGGAGAACTTAGCTGAAAATGAGTTTATTGCGGAGACACTTTATTCTGCAATTTCACCCGGGACTGAAACAGCTGCTTTTATTGGCAAAGAGCCTCTTCGTCCAGGCAATATTTATCCACGAGTGGTGGGGTATTGCAATATTGCAAGAGTGCTAGTTAGAGGAAATTTGATTAACGATTTATTGGTGGGGGATATTGTTTTGACTTTCCAATCGCATAGAAGTCATTTTAAACAATCGAATAAAGATTTTTATCTAAAAATTGATCCTGAATTTGCCAAAGAAACTACTGTTGCCTATTTATTTCATTTGGGTTACCATTCTTTACTTACTGCAGATGCAAAACAGGGTCATAATATTGGAATTATAGGAGCAGGTGTTTTAGGAGTTGCTGCATCATTAATGAGCCAAGTATCTGGTGCAAGAACTTTTCTTTTTTCAAACCAAGATGAAACATTTTCATTTTTAGAAAAACAGAACAAATATATACAGGTATTAAAAAAAGAAGAAAGCTCTTTGCAATACACAAAAACAATTACTCAGAATACTGGCCTTGATATAATAGTGAACACTTCTAATTCATGGAATGATTGGGTATTAGCGCTTAAAGTTGCAAATACTAACGGGTTAATTGTAAATTTGGGTTTTCCTGGAAGGGGAGAGCCACTGCCGTTATTTAATCCACTTGATCCCAAATATGTTTATACAAAAAACTTAACAATTAAAGCTTTAAGCCCATTATTTGAGTCTGATATATCTGCATCATTAATCAGATTTAATGTTAAACGAAACCTTGAGTATATAATAAATTTGCTAAAAATAGGAAGCATCTTTTTTAATCAATTAGTAACTAGTGAAATTCACTATAGAGCACTAAATGAACAATACATAAAATACTCTTCTAAAAAATATTATTTGCTTTCAACACTGATACATTGGAAAGATTAAAAGCCGCAGTTATAGGAATGGGTAGAATGGGTGCAGAGCCATCAATAAGATTAGAAGGGAAAGCCCCTTCTGGGTGGCTACCTATTAGTCATGTAGAATCTATTTTAAAGATACCTCATTTGGATTTGGTTGGGTTTTGCGATAGTGATACTGATAGACTTGCAAGGTTATCAAAGCATTACAATGTAATGCATACTTATACAGACTATATAAAACTCATCGATGATTTAAAACCTGAATTTCTTTCTATTGCAACAAGAACAAAAGGAAGAACAGATATTATCAAGTACGCTTCAGAAAATGGTGTGAGAATATTGTATTTTGAAAAGCCTCTTTGCAATAGTATAGCGGAAGCAAAGCTAACCTTAGCCATCGCAACTGAAAACAATGTGGTAGTTGGCTATGGTGTAAATAGAAGATACCATGCAACTTATAGAAAGGCAAGAGAAATTTTGCGCTCTGGGGAACTTGGAAAAATTGAGCATATCTGCGTTGAACATAATTCAACTAATCTTTTATGGGCTCATCCTCATTCAGTAGATATTATTCTTTTTTTTACTGAATCATGTGAATTAGAATATGTTCAGGGTAATTGCACTTTTATTGATGATTATATCCCAGACAATTACATGGTAATAGATAATGACCCCTTAATCAATCATGCATTTTTTAAATTTAAAAATGGAATTACAGCAAGTATTAGTCCAACAAGAGGATTGAATACCCGGATTACTTGTGAAAAAGGGATATTGACAGTTTATTCTGATGGTACCTGGCTTGAAATCAATGATATTCATGGAACAGGTTACATCAATAAAGGGAGAATTATTGAAGTAGATACCACTCTGAGTGCAACTGTAAATGCATTCTCAGAACTATTAGAAATTGCTAAGGGCAATTCCAAGATTGAGATGCCAGTCACGAATAATGAAATCATTACTGGGTTAATTATGTTGAATGGGCTTACTCTTTCTTCATTCAAAGGGGGAATAAAAGTAAAACCTGAAGATATTCCTGAAGAAATGGTGGTGACAGGAAAAATGGGTAATTGGTATGCTTAATTCGAGAATTGTTTTTCGTGCAGATGGGAATAGTAATATAGGTTTAGGTCATGTATCTAGATGCTTGGCTTTATATGATATTCTCAAAGGAACTTATAAGGAAGCGATTTTTGTAACAAGAGATTCTGACATAAAAACCATACAAACAATTGAATCAAAATGTGCAACTTACTTAATTCAAGATTCTCTAAATGAGGAAGAAGAATTAAATATACTTTGCAACAATTTGCTTCAACCAGATGATTATTTGGTACTAGATGGGTATCATTTTAAAACAAATTTTCAAAAAGTAATCAAGCAATTTGTTGCCAAACTTATTGTTGTAGATGATGAAGCGAATTGGCATATTGTTGCTAATATGGTTATTAATCACGGTGGTTCAACCATTGCAAAAAGATATTCTGTTGAAGCATACACAAAATTATTATTAGGTTTTTCTTTTTGTTTATTGCGTAAAGAATTTTTAGATGCAGCAAGGGTAAATAATACGAAAAAAGAACTTTCAAGCTTAGTGATTTGTATGGGTGGTGCAGATTCTCCTAATAATTCTCTTAAATTTTTAAGGGCAATTGTTAAATTAAATTTGTTCAAAAATATATCAGTCATAACTGGCAGTGCTTACAAATACAGTTTAAACTTAACCCAGTTCATTGAATTAAACCCTCAAATACAGGTAGCTCATTTGCAAAACCTTAATCCCGAACAAATGGTTGATATAATTAGAATCTCCGGGGTATGTATAGCTTCAGCAAGTACAATTGCATTAGAGATTGCTTCTGTACATTGTGGCTTAATTATAGGAATAACTGCAAATAATCAAATTGCTTTACATAATAGTTTAGTTGAGACAGGTTGCGCGGTTACCTTGAACAATATCAATGATATTAATGAAGAACAAATTGGTTATTCAATCAGAGAATTCGTAGAGCCGGTTACCATTTCTGCAATTTTGAAAAATCAAGAACTTCATTTCGACGGCAGGTCTGCTGAAAGAGTTATTGATGCAATAAATTCTATATAGATGTTAACGTATGAAATAGCTAGTGTTCATGATTCATACACGATTTATCAATGGGCCAATGATTCACTTTCAAGAGAAAATTCATACAATAAAGAGCCAATTAATTATGACAATCATTTAGTATGGTTTAAACAAAAAATTAATTCTAAACGCTCAAAGTTTTATATTTTTTATAATGAACAAAAGAATAAAATTGGTTTTGTAAGATTTGATATAAATGATAATTTAAAAGACGCAATTATTAGTATCGTTGTGGATGTCAATCAGCGCGGAAAGGGTTATGCAAAACAGATGATTGAAATTGCAACAGAAGAATACATGGAAAGTAATTCAGGAGCGGCCATTACTGCTTATGTATTTAAAACAAATTTACAATCTTATAAAAGTTTTCTAAATGCAGGATTTGTTCTTTCAGTAGAAAAAGTTGTTAATGAGATTACGAGTTATATTTTAATTAAAAAATAGGTTTTCATGGATAATATAAAGTTCGCCGGAATAAATATAGGGCAAAATCATAAGCCATTTGTAATTGCAGAAATGAGCGGGAATCATAATCAGTCGTTAGAAAAAGCGCTTTCAATTATTGATGCTGCAGCTGAAGCGGGAGCACATGCTATAAAATTACAAACGTATACCGCTGATACTTTAACTATTGATGTTTCTCATGGTGAGTTTTTCATTTCAGATCCTAAATCTTTATGGAAAGGAAGAAACCTTTATGATTTATATCAAGAAGCCTATACCCCATGGGAATGGCATAAAGCACTCTTTGAAAGGGCCAAAGAAAAAGGTATTTTTTGTTTTAGTACACCTTTTGATGATTCTGCTGTAGATTTTCTTGAGTCCCTTGAAATGCCAGTTTATAAAGTGGCCTCTTTTGAGAACAATCACTTGCCCTTATTAAAAAAAATTGCAAGTACAGGAAAGCCAGTAATCATGTCTACAGGAATTTCAACTCTTGCAGATATTGAAATAGCAGTTAAAACCTTGAGAGAAAATGGATGCAAAGAACTGATACTTTTGAAGTGTACTAGCACTTATCCAGCAACGCCTGAGAATACTAATATTAGCACAATCCCCCATATGGCATCCCTTTTCGATTGTCAGGTTGGACTTTCTGATCATACAATTGGTGTTGGAACTGCTGTTGCAGCTGTGGCCCTTGGAGCAAGGGTGATTGAAAAGCATTTTACGCTAGACCGTTCAGAAGGTGGCGTAGACTCAGCTTTCTCTATGGAACCTGCTGAATTTAAAGTGTTAATTGAAGAAACAGAAAGGGCATTTCTAAGTTTAGGAAAAGTAACTTATGGCATTTTGAATGACGAAAAGAAAAGTCTTGGATTTAAAAGATCAGTATATGTAGTAAATGATATGGTTGCTGGGGAAGAATTTAACGAAACAAATATTCGTATTATTCGGCCTGGGCATGGGTTGGCTCCCAAATACTTTGATATGTTATTAGGGAAAAAAATTAATAAATCTGTTACAAAGGGTACAGCATTGACTTTTGATTTAATTGGATAATTATGAAAAATTGTTTGGCCATTATAACTGCTAGAGGTGGAAGTAAAAGAATCCCAAGAAAAAATATTAAAAAGTTTCTGGGATCTCCAATTATTAAATATTCTATTGATGCGGCATTAGGGGCTGGTTGTTTTGATGAAGTGATGGTTTCAACTGACGACCAAGAAATTGCGAATATTGCAGCTGGCTTAGGAGCTAAGATTCCTTTTATGCGTTCAATTGATGCGTCAAATGATCATGCCACAACTGCCGAAGTAGTTTTAGAGGTCTTAGAATCATACAAGAAACAGGGAATTGAGTTTGAGTATTTTTGTTGTATATATCCAACTGCGCCATTTATAACATCTGAAAAGTTGAAAACAGCTTATGAAATGTTAATTAGTTCAGGAGCTAAATCCTTAATTCCTATTGTTAGCTTTGGATTTCCTATACTTCGTTCATTTAAAATTGAAGATGGATTAGTTAAGATGAATTGGCCAGAACATATGGCTACCAGGTCACAAGATTTACCCCCTGCTTATCATGATTGCGGGCAGTTCTATTTCTTAAAAACAGACAATTTTCTAATAGATAAGAAAATGTATACTGATTTAATGATACCTTTTGAGATGCCTGAAAGCGAAGTCCAAGACATAGACAACGAAGAGGATTGGAAAGTTGCCGAGATAAAATACACTTTTTTGAAAGAAAAGTTAAAAAAATAATCATTGTGCGTGTTTTGATAATTGGTTGTGGCAATATTGGAGCATTATATGATTTTGAAAATGAATCAATATTAACTCATGCAAAAGCATTTTACCAAATACCAAACGCTCAGTTGTTTTTTTACGATTTAGATTTGGATCTTTCAAAACGAATTTCAGACAAATATAATGCTATCAATTTGCTAAATATCGATTTGGTTGATTTCATGGAATTTGATTGTATTTGCATTTGCACTCCTACTGGTACACATTTTCAACTTTTAAAAAGGGCTCTTGAATCAAATACAAGTTTAATAATTTGCGAAAAGCCAGTTTCGAATTCAGAAAGTGAATTACTGGAATTAAGAGAATTATATAAAAAAACAAAATCCAAAGTAGTTATAAATTTTATCCGAAGGTTTCAACCATCGTTTATTTGGTTAAAAAATTTTATAGAGGAGATTTCAATTCATGAAAAGATAACCAACTTATCAATCAGGTATCAAAGAGGATTCATAAATAATTGTAGTCATGCATTTGATTTGATTGCTTATTTAACGTCAACTCCACTAGAACTCACAGATTTGCAAAAACACAATTTAGTGTATGACCATTTTGAAACGGATCCAACAATATCGCTAATGGCAAATTGGAATGGAGTAAATGTAAGCGTACTTGGACTTGCGAATGTACTTTTTTCGCATTTTGAAATTGATCTTTATTTTAAAAATTATAAAATAACTATCAAGCAATCTGGAAACGAAATAGAAATATTCCAATCTGAAGTCAAAGGAAAATTTTTAAATCCATTAACTTTTAGTGAACCACTTTCAAAGAAAAATTGTTTACACAATTATATGGTACCTGTAGTAAATCATGCAACCAACTTACTAAAAAATGTATCTGTTTCTGATAATTTTATTGAGTCTCTTGATTTGAATCTAAATATGTTAAATTTTTTAAAATAGTATATGGCAAAACTTGCATTAAAAGGCGGAAAACCAGTTAGATCTAAGTTGTTTCCTGCATATAACACGATTGGAGAAGAAGAAAAGAAAGCAGTAATGAAAGTGCTTGATTCTGGCAACCTATCACAATACCTAGGTGCCTGGACAAACGATTTTCTTGGGGGGCCAACTGTTCGTAAATTTGAAGATGATTGGTCAAAAATGATTGGCGTAAATCATTCAATTTCTGTAAATTCAAACACCTCAGGACTTTTCACAGCAATTGGAGCCATTGGAATTCAACCTGGAGATGAAGTAATTGTATCTCCTTACACTATGTCTGCAAGTGCAATTGCACCTTTAGTTTATGGAGGAATTCCTGTATTTGCTGATATTGATCCAATTACATTTTGTATGGATCCTGTTAGCATTGTTTCAAAAATTACGGAAAGGACAAAGGCGATTTTGGTTGTACATATTTTTGGACATCCCGCAGACATGGATGCAATTATGGCAATTGCAAAAAAGTATAATCTTTATGTTATCGAAGATTGCGCTCAAGCTCCATTAGGAAAATATAAAGGAAAGAATGTTGGAACTATTGGTGATTTAGGTGTGTTTAGTTTAAACTATCACAAACATATTCATACCGGGGAAGGTGGTGTAATCACTACAAACAATTCAAAACTTGCCGATCGTTGTCAGATGATTAGAAACCATGCAGAAAATGTTACGGCACCTAGAGCTATTGAAGATTTAACTAATCTGATAGGGTACAATTATCGGATGACAGAGATAGAATGTGCCATTGGTGTTGAGCAAATTAAAAAACTTCCAAGTTTGATTCGTCAACGACTTGATAATGTTTCATTTTTAGACAAAAAATTTTCAACATTCCCCGCATTTGAAATATTACCGCCTGTACAGGACAATTCCGTAAATACTTATTACGTATACCCTATTAAGTTTAATAAAGAAATTGCTGGAGTAGATAGGAATTTATTTGTTGAAGCATTAAAAGCAGAATTACCTTCCGCAATTTTAAGAGAAACTGCTCCATTAATAGGCGCAGGCTATGTTAAGCCAATTTACCTGCAACCCATTTATCAACAAAAAGCTGCTTGGGCATTTAATCCAGCTTTGTATTCTGGTAATGTGAGTTATGAAAGAGGTATTTGCCCGATTGCCGAAAAAATGCATTTTGAAGAATTATTTACAAATGAATTTATGCGCCCTGGAATGCAACAGGATGATATGATGGATGTTGTAAATGCAGTAGAGAAAGTTTTTGATAATATAAGCGAACTAATTGATGGCCCTCAATCTTAGTGGGGGTGGGTTATTTGTTTTTAGTGATCCAGGTGGCGCTAAACCCTTGCTGTCACTAGTAAAAAGTTTAAAAAACAGTTTGAATTTTTACAAAATAGTTTCAGATAGAAACTATTCTTTTTTTAAAGATTTTGATCTTGAGGTTTCTTATTCAATTCTAACAGTAGAAACAGAGTTCAAAGAAACAAAGCCCGATTTTTTGTTTACGGGTACTTCTTACACATCAAATATTGAATTGCGCTTTATTAAAGAAGCAAACCGTTTAGGTGTCAAATCTTTTTCTTTTGTTGATCATTGGACTTCATTTAATGAACGATTTGTTTTAAATGGCGAAACTGTTTATCCTGCAAAGATTTTAGTAGTAGATGAAACTGCAAAAAATAAAGCTTTAGAATCTGGTATTCCTGAAAATATTCTTGAAGTATTTGGCAATCCGTATCACCAGTTCATATCAGATTGGAAACCATCCATTTCAAAAGACTATTTTTTTTCTCAATTAGGCTTAAATATAGAAGGGAAGAAGTTTATAATATATGCACCTGATCCTCTATCTAATGTTAACGGTAAATTTGAGTATGGTTTTGATGAGTTAACTGCTACAAAACAATTGTGTGAATCTATAAAAGGACTTAATGAAACATATGTTTTTTTATTGAAATTGCATCCGAATCAAAATTTAAATAGAATTAATAAAGAAATCAGTAATTTTTTTTTTATTTTACCTACTGATGTTGATACTAATAGTTTGATTTATTTTTCAGATTTAGTATTGGGCTTCTTTTCAAGCTTTTTAATTGAATCTAAAATAATGCATAAACCAGTATTGAGGTTTCTTGTGGAAGGGATAAAAAAAGATCCTTTTGAAGGGATGAATATTGGGAAAATTGTAAATCATACTACTGTTTCGCAAGAGATAAAATTTATTTGCAAATGAACTATGAATATTTTTTTTTGAAAGGAACCCAAATCTACTTGAGAGCATTGTCTATTTTAGATGCTGAAGGAAATTATAGAAATTGGTTAAACGATCATGAAATTGTAAAATTCAACTCTCATGGTAGGTTTCCAATGACATTTGAAAAGCTAGTATCATATATAAATTCAACCACAACCTCAACCAATATATTGGTACTAGCCATTATTGATATAAATACTAATAATCATATTGGAAATATAAGTTTACAATCTATTAATTGGATTGATCGTAATGCTGAAATTGCCTTTCTTTTAGGAGAGAAATCATATTGGGGTAAGGGAATCATGCATGAAGCTGGTTCTATTCTTTTAAAACACGCATTTGATGTATTGAATTTGCATAGGGTTTATTGTGGTACTTCCGAAGAAAATAAAGGCATGCAAAAACTAGCACAAAAGTTGGGAATGGTTCAAGAAGGAAAACGAATTGAAGCCATTTTTAAGGATGGAAAGTATTACAACATTATTGAATTTGGAATAGTAAATAAGAAATGAAATATTGCAAAATTTGCTTACAAACAGATACTCGGCCGGGTATAAAATTTAATTCTGAAGGCGTTTGTCCAGCTTGTAATTATTATGAATCACTTAAAGATGTTGATTGGCCTGAGCGACGAAAGGAGCTTGACGCAATAGTGTCTTTTGGTAAAGCAAATAACCATTCTGGGTATGACTGTATTATTGGAGTAAGCGGTGGAAAAGATAGTCTTCGTCAAGCATTATTTGTTAAAAATGTGCTTAAAATGAAACCATTACTAGTTTCAATGGGATACCCTCCAGAACAAGTAACACAAAGAGGTGTAGATAATGTATCGAATATGATTAACCATGGGTTCGATTGTGTCTCGATTAATTTGTCCCCTAAAGTATGGCGTAAACTGATGCGAAAAGGGTTCTTTAATTATACCAACTGGGCAAAGTCAACTGAATTTGCACTTTTTAGTAGTGTACCCCGTTTGGCTATCGCCTATCAAATTCCATTGATCTGGTGGGGAGAAAACACTGCATTACAATTAGGTGATTTAAATGTAATGGGGAAGAGCGGCAGTGATGGTAATAACCTTAGAAAAATGAATACACTTGGTGGGGGAGATATTACTTGGTTATTAAGCGACGGGATAAAAAAATCTGATATCCTTCAATATAGCTATCCATCAGAAAAAGAAATGGAGGATGCAAATCTAAGAATTACTTTTCTTGGCTATTTCTGGAAAGACTGGTCATTAATTGATAATGGAAATTTTTCAGCTTTGAGAGGTTTAGACATAAGAAATGAGCCTCCTCAGGATATAGGAGATCATGTTGGTATCACTTCATTAGATGAGAACTGGGTTTCATTGAATCAGATGATCAAGTACCTGAAATATGGATTTGGTAGGATTTCTGATTATGTTAATGAAGATATTCGAAATCAAAGAATCACTAGGGTAGAGGGTATTCAACTTCTTAATAAATATGATGGTACTTGTTCGCCGAATTATATAAAAAGTTTTTCTGATTATATTGGAATCACAGTAGAAGAATTCTGGAAACAAGTTGACTTATCAGTTAATACAGACCTTTTTATAAAGAAAGGGCTTGGTAAATATGAACCAAAATTTCAAGTAGGAGTAGGCTTATGAAAAACCCCCGAATAGTCATAATAGATTATGGTGTTGGAAACACTTATTCTGTATCGAATGCGATTGATTCACTGGGATATAGGCGTTTACGCATATCCGACAAAGAGGAAGAAATTGATAATGCAGACGTTTTGATTTTACCTGGTGTTGGTGCGTTTAAGGCTTGTGTAAATAATTTGAAAGAAAGGAATTTAGTTTCTATTTTAAATAAGCAAGTATTGATTAAGAAAAAACCAATACTTGGAATTTGTGTGGGAATGCAATTACTTGCTTCTTTTTCAGAAGAAAATGGAGTGCATGAAGGATTGGGTTGGATTCCAGGAAATGTTCAAAAATTGCAACTTCCGGAACAATTTGCTATTCCTCATGTAGGTTGGAATAATGTAGTAATGAAAAATAATTGTCCTATTTTTAATCATAATACACCTGACAGTAATTTTTATTTTGATCATAGCTACTTTTTTAATTGTGATGAGAAATACGTAGTAGGTTATTGTAACTACGGATTTAAAGTTACCGCAGCAGTTCAACATGAAAATATCTTTGGCGTTCAGTTTCATCCCGAAAAAAGCCAAACAAGTGGACTCAAATTATTCAGAGGCTTTTTAAATTCTATTTAATCATGTTAAAAAAAAGGGTTGTTGCCACCGTAGTAGTAAAAGATGGCATAGTAGTTCAGAGTATTAATTTTAAAAAATACCTGCCTGTTGGAAGACCTCCAATTGCTTTAGAGTTTTTAAATCAATGGGGTATTGATGAAATAATACTAATTGATATTTCTGCAAGCAAAAATAAAAAAGAGCCCAATTATAAAATGGTATCAAAGGCATCTGAGAAATGTTTTGTTCCATTGACAGTAGGTGGTGGAATAAGTAAAATTGAGCATGTAGAAAAATTAATGCACTGTGGAGCCGATAAAATTTCCTTAAATAATGCAGCTATTTATCAGCCTAATTTAATTTCCTCTGCGGCACATATTTTTGGGGATCAGTGTGTTGTTGTAAGTATAGATGCGGTTCGTACTGATTCAGGATATAAAGTTTATGATTATTTAAATAAAAAAATAATCAATGATTCCCCATCAGAATTTGCAAATAAATCTGTTGAATTAGGTGCAGGTGAAATATTGATTAATTCAGTTGATAGAGATGGCTCTTATTTAGGGTTTGACTATGAATTAATAAATTCTATTTGTAAAGTAGTTTCTGTTCCAGTGATATGCAGCGGTGGAGCAAAAAATGCTGATGATTTTATTAAAGTATTTGAAAATACAAATGCTAGTGCTGCAAGCGCTGCCAATTTTTTTCATTTTTTTGAACACAGTGTGAATATTACTAAATGTGGAATAAAAAAGAAAATTGAAGTCCGTTTGGAAACTCATGCTGATTATTCTGAAAATGAGTTTGATGAAAATTATAGACTACAGAAAAAATTGGATAGTGTTTTAGAAGAAATGCTTTTTGTTAGAATTGAGAAAGAAGTTATATGAAATATTGTAAAAGATGCCTCTATCCCGAGAATCATCCTCTGAATATCACATTTGATGAAGAGGGAGTATGCAGTGGGTGTAGAGTACATGAAGAAAAAGATAGTTTAGATTGGCAACCTAGATATGAGAAACTCAAGTCAATACTTTCGAAATATAAAAATGTTTCAGGTAATAACTATGATTGTATAATACCAGTTAGTGGGGCTAGGGATTCCTATTTTATTGTTCATACCATAAAAAATATATTAGGTATGAATCCGTTGCTTGTAACATATAATAAACAATATAACACTGCTGAAGGAATTAGAAATCTTGCAAATCTTAGGATTCAATTTGATTGCGATATTATGACTTTAACTGTATGTCCAGATATTGTTAAGAATATTACAAGAGCAACCTTGAGAAGGTTAGGTAGTATTTATTGGCATTGTTTGGCTGGTCAAACTGTATTCCCAGTTCAAATGGCCGTAAAATTTAAAATTCCTTTGATAATTTGGGGTGCGCATCAAGGTATTGATCAGGTTGGAATGTTTTCTCATCTTGATGAAGTAGAGATGACAAGAAAATATAGGAAGGAGCATGACCTCATGGGGTATGAGGCAGAAGACCTTGTTGATGAATTTGATTGTATAAGTAAAGAGGATATAGTTCAGTTTATTTATCCAGATGATAAAGAAATAGAAAGAGTAGGTGTAAGGGGTATTTACTTAAATAATTACATAAGGTGGGACAGTAAAGCTCAGCATGAGGATATGATTGAAAAATACAAGTTTGAAACAAATGAACAAAATAGAACATTTGATTCATATAATGATGTGGATTGCTTTAACTATTCTGATGTACATGATTATATAAAGTTTATAAAACATGGTTATTGTAAAGTTACTGATCATGCTTGTAGGGAAATACGTTTGCGAAAGATGACTCGAGAGGAAGGGTTTAAAATGGTCAAGAAATATTATCAAAAACCTCTAAAAAAACTTAATCTATTTTTAGACTGGCTTGGAATAACTGAGAATAGTTTTTACTATATAATTAATCAGCACCGGAATAGAGATATTTGGATGCTTAGTGATAAGTTTGTTTGGGAGTTAAAGGAGAATTATCTTGAACAATTACAACAATCCGGCTCGGATAAAACTAAATTAGCAACAATTGAGGAGTTTTCTGAGTTCAAAAAAACACCTAAAGGATTAAGTACAGATCATTTAGATAAATATATATTGATAGGAAAAGGAACAATTTGATAACATTTAATAACCAAGTTTTAGTTTATAGCACTCTCAAATATTTAGAATACGGAGTAACTGCTTTATTAACTTTATTATTAGCATCTAGAATACCTGCAAATGAATATGGTTCTTCTGCTTTTTATTTTGTGTTAATTTCTTATTTGCAATTTGCATCACTTGGAACCAATCAAGTATTAACAAAGTGGTACTCAATTTATTTGGATCAAAATAAAAGAGATGAGACAATAAATATTTGTTTTTGGACAACAATAATTGTTGGGTTCCTTGTTTTATTTTCATTGAGTGTTACTTTTAACATAATGTTTATTTATACTGGATTAATTGCTACAGGAAAACTACTTTTTGAGAGCATCATAAACATTCTTAGAGTTCAACAAAGGTTAAAGCTTATCAATTTTTTAACAGGTAGTTATACATTATTATTTTTTTTCTTGGTTTATTTTAAAGGTGATTCAATAAAAACTTATTTCCAAATTTGGGCATTAGTATACATTTTAATTCTAATCCCATCTTACTTACTTTTAGGTATTAAAAAAGTATCTCTAAAACTTTACTTGAAGTCTTTTAATCAAATCATTCTTTTTTATAAAGATGGATTATTAATGTTACTAATTAATTTTGTTACACTATTTTTTACTACTATTGATCGTTACTTTTTAAAGATTTATGAAGTCGAAAAGTCATTAATTGGTTCTGTTCAGCTTGCTGATACAGTATCAACTGGGGCTACTTTGCTTATAAGTTCAGCATTATTTATATTGTTACCAAAGTTTTACGAACTAGTTAAAAAACAGGTTCACACTATTTCTTATTGGTATAAAAGAAGTTTATTTTTAGCGTGTTGTTTTTCAATAATTGTAATTTCGGGAATTCAAATATTTTGGCCTATTGCAACTGATTATATTGGAATGTATCCTTATTTTAAAATACATTTTATATTGCAGTTTATTGCGAAAGTATTACTTGGAATTCTAACAATTCCATTCGCGTACAGTGTTGTGAATTCTAATGAATCTTACTATTTTAAAATATTTCTGTTATGGTCTATTATTTTATTGGGTTTTTATGCGATAATATCACATTTCTTTTTTAGTATTTTATTTATAACTATCTATTTAAATATTGGGCTTGTCATATTTTCTCTTTGTATGAATATTCATTTTTTCTATGTGTACATAAATCGTTATAAATGAATTTGTTAATTGTTTTTGGAAATAGATATCCTATATTAGATGATGCATTTTACATTACACAATTTCATCTTAGTGATATAAATTCTGAAAGGCAATTTATAGTTTCCCCTAATAATTCCGATCAGTCAGAAATAAGAGATAATTCAGACGCTTTCCGATTCAAACTAATAGATGATATTTCAACTCAATTTATTTCAGAAAGTATTGATTCTAATTTTCATAATTTTTATTTTCATGTATTTAGACACACATATAAATGGTGGTTTGAAATTCGAAAGGTTTTAGAACAAAACCCGAATATAAAGAATATCATTATTTCCGATGCAATCAGGTGTAGTTATATGCCTTTGTATGAGGCAGAAGGAGAAATCAATAAACCACTTTTTTACAAAAGGTACGATTCTATACCCTATGCTCTATATTGTAGCTTAAGGAAATTAGGATTTTCTGTAAAAGTTTTAAAATGGCATAGTAAATTCGGACTGTTTATTCGAATATTTGTAAGACGATATTTGGTTATTTTCTTTAAACTGGCTATGTATTTTTTTATATTTTTAAAATCTATTAACATTGGGGTTAAGAAAAGAAGAGAAATATCGAATTTAGTTTTGTCAAGGTCAATTGCTCATACTCATTTTTTTCATCCAATGTTTAGGTTTTTTAAAGATTCTACAATTTTTTTATATTCAAATGGTTTTTTGAGGGAAGATTTAAACTCGATTTTTTTCAAAAGACAAAAAAAAATTGGTTTAAACATATATAAGTTCTCTAATTTTTTTGATTTATTTTCTGGATTTGCACATGTTATAAGTTCACTCATAAAAATCAGGTTTTGTATTCCCAAGTATTGGATTATTAATGATTTGCAAATTCCTATACGATCAGTGTTTAAGGAGGCAATTATTGCATATTATGATGGTTTTATTTATGGAAAAGCCGTGAAAAGGGCATGTTTATTTTATTGCGCAAAGCGTGTGTTTACAGCCGAAACGTTTACTCAATATCCATTTGTTATTAAAAACTCTTTGCCCGAGAATGTTTCTTCCCTTCAGTTTGCTAATGGTGCCTTAGATATATTGCCAAATACAAAATTTGTATATGCTGATAGATTTGTGATTAGTTCAAATGCTATACTTGAAAAATATTTGGAGAATCATCCAATGGATGCTAATAAAATGGTTTATTGGGGAGATGCCAGAATTATTGAAGAACATGTGAAAGAACTTAAATTGATAAATAGTATTGTATTTTTTAGTCAACCTTATGAATATGAATCTCAAATTTTAATTTTAGATAGTCTTAATGATTTTGCAAAATCAAAACAATTAAACTTTAAAGTAAAAGTTCACCCAAGAGATTTCACAACCAAAAATTTCTGTAAAACAAATCATATTTGCATTATTGATTCACATTTATCTATAGATGAATATATAAACGATTTTGATGTAGCTATATGTAGGTCATCATCAATTATTAAGGACATAATACTTCGAGGTAAACCTATAATTCTTGTTTTATTAACTGACAGGGAAAAAGAATTTAAAAATGAATTTATGAATTCAACTCTTTTTAAAGAGTTTAAAGAAATATATGCTTTTTCTATCCAAGAGATGTTAATGAGTCTAAGTAATCCTAATTCTTTGTCTAAGATTTTTCAATTATATATGAAAAATTATATAAATGAAAATGTTGCAGGTCAAACAATTACAGATTTAGTTAATAAAATGGAGGAGAATTATTTTAATGTATAATTTTTATAAAAATTATATTTTTGCTTATATTATTTTAAGTGGTATTATCACCTCTTTTGCAAGCTTTTTTCAGTTGAGGGATCAGCTTACACAGATCTCACTTTTATTTTTCTTTGTTATAGATTTAGGTTTTATTACTTCATTTGTAATAATGAGAGATGTAAAGTTCGAAAGAATTGAAGTATTTCTTATAGTGTTAATTTTATTTTCATTATTCAGATCCATATTTTTTGGGCAAAATGAGATTAGTAGAAGGATAATTACTGATATTACAAATCCTGTTTTCTTTTTATTCAAAATTGCAATTATTCGAAATTATCTACCCGAAGATGTTGGACTGGACGTATTTATAAAAAAAGGGGTTAAATATCTTTTTGTAACAAGTATTTTGATTGTTTCCCTATTAATGGTACTTGGTAGATATATTTTCATTTATGCAGGTTTTACCCCACCAGTTGAATTTCCATTTAGTTTTTATTTAATAAACGGTAATATATTTTATGGAATTATCACTTTCATTGTAATAGTACTTTCAGGTAAAAGATCTTATCTTTTAGCATCTTTAGTAGTATTGATAATTTATTTTTTGTCTTTTAATAAAAGAAGTAGATTGCCTTTTATAATTGTTTCTGGCTTTTTAATAGTTTTATTATTTATTTCAATTCCTTTTTTCTTGAATTATGAAAATGGCGCAATTGGTAAATATGCATTTACTATTAATACTTTTCGTGAACTAGAAATAGATTTTAATGATGAAAAATTTCTTGAGTCAGTCGATCTTATTTCTGGTGGAAGATTGGCAGAAATAACCAATTCAGTTAAGAATTTTTCATTTTGGGATAATCTTTTTGGTCGTGGACCTGGGTTTACCTATAGTTATGAAAATTCTAATCCAGAATTAACTTCGGAATCGTATTCTAATGTTCATTTTACACCAATTAATTTGTTTACAAAGTATGGGTTAGTTTTCTCTATTTTATTTTTATCCTACTTAGTTAAAGCTACTTTCATTTCTAGTGAAAATAAACTTCACATTTTTTTTCAATTAACATTGATAATGTACTTAATTGAAATGTTATTTTCTTATAATATTTTTGTAGAACCTTTAATCCCATTTTGTTTAGCATTTTTAAAAAGTAAAATAAATAAATGATAAAAATTGATTTAATTGCAGGGGCTCGTCCTAATTTCATCAAAATTAGTCCAATTATTGAGGCAATAAATGAAGTAAATTCTACTAAAAAAATTATTTCATTCCGCTTAATA
>Ga0164293_10000965_pt1 | contig 24068 bp, 36 predicted proteins | sample GEODES118metaG_FD_111487 | JGI IMG/M metagenome (GOLD analysis project Ga0164293, IMG submission 111487) | Eutrophic lake water microbial communities from Lake Mendota, Wisconsin, USA - GEODES118 metaG | ecosystem: Environmental > Aquatic > Freshwater > Lake | place: USA: Lake Mendota...
GCGATTATCCAGCGCAATGTGGCCGAGGCAGAGACCCGGATGACAATGGCCGAACTTGCCGATTGGACGGCCCGCGCCGAGGCCGCAGAGAAAAAGCTGCAAGAAATGCAGGCCCACATTGACCATGCCGATGCTTACCACAAGGCAATGCTGGCCGCAGAGGCATACAACGCGAGGCTGCTGAATGACTTGAAGGTTATCAGCCAGTTTCAGGCAACCAAGTCATGCACTGCGAATATCTATTCCATTTGGAAAATGACCGAACGCGCCCGCGCCGCCCTCAACCCCGGAAAGGCTGACACATGACTGATGATCTGGTGAAGCAGTGGGACAACTATGTTGAAATCGCAGGCGGCATCATGGGGGAAGCCGAAGAACTAGCGCAGAATATGCGCGACCGCATCGAAGCCCTGACGGCAGAGCGTGACCGGGCGATTGACGATGCAAGAGATAACGCGGAGTACGTCGATCTTGTTTCTCTATACCGCGCCGAACGTGACGAATACAAGCGCAGTGCCGCCCATTCCGAAGATGTGGTGAGGGCGGCAAGGGTGGAGATTGAACGGCTGAAACAAGAGGTGGATCAATTCCGGCGGTTCAACGATGGGTTGCAAGACGCGATGCTGGCCGCAGAGGCAGACAACGCGCGGCTGCGGGCCGAACTCACAAAAGCCGCAGACTCGCTTGATTGGGCTGATGCTCACTTGGAAGATGCTGGCGTTGTCAGTTTCAATGTCCGCTACGGCGCGAGAGACGCCCGTGCCGCACTGAAAAAACAGCAGCCCGCCGATAGGATGATCTGCGACTTCGGCGATGGGCTGACACTGGACGAAACCGCTGGCGATTTCTTTGCCACCCCGCCGAAGGACAACAGCCATGAGTGAAGCACCAGCAACGTCTTGGGCGATTTGGGCATGGCAGGCATACAAGGACGGTCGGCTTGTCGATGCTCCGGCCCTTCCCGCCGTGCAGCCCGACGCCGCTGCGATACGGGAAGCGGCGCTGGTAAAGGCGCTGGACGCGGCATTTCCAATCGTTCGCAAAGCATCTGTCGTGGCTAAAATGGACGCCGTGAACGCATCCCCGAGCGACCCAACTGCGCTGCAACGGAAGGCGTGGATGAGGGAATGTTACGCCGCACTTGAACTTGTAGTCAGCGCCCGTGCCCTGATCGACAACACCGGAAAGGACACCATAGCCACGCTCTACGGCGCGCTGGCACAACGACAGCAGCCCCTTGGCGCTGAGTTTCAGGCCGCGATCTTTAGTGATGTCGAGAGCCTTTATGACAACAGCCCCGGAAAGGAGGTGATGCCAAGTGAAGCCCGGACCAATCGAGCAGCGCATGACATAGGCCCCGGCGATCAAGCGGTTGCCGGGGCCGCGCCTTGGCCCGAGGGTCTGATCCACCTGACCAACACACGTCGCTTTCACGTAGACTGCGCTACCAAAGGCTGCGGGCGGCGCGTCAGCACCCGCTTTGCCGGAAGCGACTACTGCGAACCCTGCGGTCGCAAGGTTGCCGCCCTCGCGCAGAAAGGCGGTGCGTGATGCAGGTGCCAGTCACAAGACGATACGATACGCGCGACCTGGTAGACATGCTGTCCGAGCGCCGGTCGCGTGACGAAAAAGAGCGCATCCTTTGGGCTATCCACGTTCTGCGGCGCGGCGATGCCGAAGATGCGGCAGAGGCGGCTCATATTTGCGGGGCCGCGCAGAAAGGAGACAGCCATGAGTGACATGCCGAAACGGATCACCGCTACCTTCAAAAACTGGCGCAACCCCAATGCGGGAGTTTGCTACAAGAACGACGCTGGCGACACCGAATACATCCGCAAGGACATCGCAGACGCGGCTGTGAAGGCGGAGCGGGAGCGGTGTGCGAAAGTGGCGCTGAGCGAAGGCAAAGCGATGGAACGCGCGGCCCGGTCATTTATGCCACCCCGCACCCACGCAGACGATGCCTTATACCACATGCATGTTGGCGGCGCACAAACCGCAGAGCGCATCGACGCCGCTATTCGCAAGGAGGAACAGCCATGACTTGGAAACCGATTGAAACTGCAAAGAAAGGTGTTGCGGTGGTTTATGACGCAAAGAAAGGCATCATTTCCAACGCTTTCCTGCACGATAATGACGGCACGGCATATTACTCTAATGTCAAGGCTTACGATGTTACCCACTGGTGGGACTTCGGCGATGGTAAATCCATGCCAGAGCCGCCAGATAAAGAAGCGGAGGAGCGCTGATGGCAGATGCAGATCTATTTAGGATTACAACCTGTAATAGTTGCGGCGGTTCTGGCCGGATTATGCTTAACACCTACCACGCGGCTATGCCGAAGTTTTTGATTACCTTCGTGCAGTGCAGATATTGTGCCGGGTCGAACAGTCAGTCTATTTTTCAAGTGATGAGGGATAAGTCATGACTTTACGTGAAAGGCGATTAGAGGAAATTCGGAAGATCATATATGACCCTGCATCGCAGCTTCCAGAGGGGTGTGCAGAACGCTTAAGCGTCCAGTTTGCCAACATGATGGCAGAAGATGCGTGGGAAGATAATGACGAGTTGCCGTCATTGGTCGCACTAACAACGTTCTTGTCGTGGCTTCGGCACGTCAAACATGTTTCCCACCCGGGTATTGGGTCAAATGGGCGTGGATCCATAACCGCGTTCTGGCGAGAAGGCGATATAAGATATACTTATGACTTTTTGTCATCAGGAAAAGTGGTTAGTTTTTTTCGGAGAAAGCCATGATCGCTGACTACAATCAACTCGCAGCAAATTATACCGCGCTGAGAGAAGCCGTTCACAAAATGGTGGGCCTCTACAAAATCGGCGACCGTTCAACTTATTCTGCCTGCCCCCAAAGCGCAGTTTTGGCGATAGCATTTCTGGATGACTACGAGGCAAGAAACTGCCCGGCACCGAAGTTGCTGGTAGATGACTGTGACATTGCTCTGACTTGGGAAGTCGGGGGCTGGAAGCTGTACCAATATTGCGTCGAGGCATGTGAGGAGAGTGAAATGACACATTCCTTCCACTGGACTGGTCAACCGACAGAGACATAAACTACATATATGTCTTTCATACCCATTTTACAGAGGCATTCTCATAAACTTAGGAGTGTAATATGATACCTTTGCAACACGATACCAGGCCAGTCAAATGTGATGTCTGCGGGAAATTGGTGTTAATTTATAGCATACAAAGACACGGAGATACTTTGTATTGTAGCGGTCCAGCGTATTTCGTCGAACACGGATGCGCAGGAAGCCATCAACCAATAGTCAAAGCCCGCGCAGACGCCTATTTCAAAGTGGAGGAACGCAAATGATTTGCAACTGTTGCGAACAGGAAATGACCTACGCCGTCGGCTGCACTTATCTCAAGTTCGACAGGGAGCCGTCACGGTTGCCTAACAGTGGCACGGATCGATGCCACGACTGTTATTGCCCACCCGGAACGCTGCATCACCCCGGCTGTGACCAAGAACGCTGCGCCGTTTGTGGTGGACAAGCCATTTCGTGCGGCTGCGATGATCCTCAAGAGGAGGCGAGTTATGAGTAACCTACTGCCCTGTCCGTTCTGTGGGAGCAAACCTCAAACCCATCTGGATGACTACATCAACGGAAATGTGATTACAGATCCCATGTTCTACATCACCTGCGAAAGCCTGTATTGCGGAGTGTGGCCCCAAGCCGAAGGAGAATATAACACTGAGTATCAGAAGACAGTTGATTCATGGAACACCCGCGCACATACACAAATGCGTATTAACTGTGAGCATGTAGCATTCAGTATGTGGAAAGCCGAAGCTGACCGTGCCGCACCAAATGTTGGTAAAAACCGCACCTTGGAAGGTTTCGCAGATGCCTCAGACCAAGAGCGGACCAAGTGGTTAATGCTAGCTGATGCCGCAATTAAGGCCGTGCGTAATGGAGAACGTCAATGAGCGACCTGATCCCATGCCCTAATGGATGTAGCTCTGATTATCTAATAATTTCTGGAGTTTTAGCGCGGTGGGTAAAGTGTGTACAATGTAGCGCATATGGGCCTTCCAGTCTTGATAAAAATGATGCTATCACTGAGTGGAACACGATGGTTACAACATATGTAAAGGATGTTAATAATGAACGAGCATGTTAACGAAACAGAAAAAAACAAAAATGACTCATGGAATATGCTAGTCTCTGAATTAGTGAAGCCCTTAGTATGGAAAGACATTCACTATGGCGGTGCGAAAGCGTCAGCGTGGTTTGCAGCAAGTTACCTAATACATCCTTCATACATGGATGAGGGGTGTTATGAACTTTCGGCGAGTTACCCAGGGTGTGAGATAGGTATACTCAGTTTCGGACGTATTCATCCATCTATGGAATCCGCCAAAGCAGCAGCGCAAGCTGATTACAATATGCGCATGAGTAGTAGCATCGACATAGATAAGTTGAAAGTGATGATTGATTTGATTACGAAAAAAGAGCGAGAACACTGCGCGCAAGTGGCCAACACTTACGGAGCTACGCCAGGATATCCAGACGGAAAAACCGCGGCTTTTCGTAAACATAGAGGACGGATCGCTACGGAAATCCTTGAAAGGAATAACACCTGTGATCCAGTCGAAACGCTGGCACAACTGAATTTATCGAGTACAAAAAAAATGATCTAACCATTCAATTTCTTAACTGTATCTATAAGCATACGTGGTGACCAGTTGACATTTGGTTTTGAATTATTTATATTATGGTAAGAAACAGTAAAGAAGAGAATCAATATGACTGATGCAGAGATTGAAGCCCTTGTTTACACGACACTATCTGACTGTATGAAGATGCTTCGGCGCAAGGAATATGAATTGGACCTTCCGCCTGATGCACTTGCCCGTGCACGAAAGGCCCTGAAATTTCATCGCCGGCAAGGAGGGAGATCCTCAGGTGGCGCAAACAAAATCAACATTTGCTTGAACGGGTGGCAGCGCGGCAATACTATATTTAAAGAGTATGCCTCATTTGCAGATGATCAAATCATTGGAAGCCGGCCGATGACAAGTGACGCCGATTACTACATGCTCATCACAGCACATGAAGTGGCTCACCATATTCAATATGCGTATTGCCAAAGGATTTCCCGCTATCGGTTGACGTATCGCAAGCCACACGGCGATTGCTTCAAAGCTATCTACCGCTACCTTCGGCGCGACTTGATCAATCCTATGCTTAATGTTCTTTGAACAGTTGGCATATAGTTGTCGGGGCCAATGCGTCACACACTTGATCGTATTGTATGACCGCTTTCGGTACACATATTAACACAAGGGGAAATGATGACGAAAGAAAAGGCAAAGGCTAAAGCTGACGCACTGCTTAAAGCTGGAGATGCACTTACGGCAGAGTTTCCAGCAGAAAGTAGGCGGCTTCTTCGTCTTTGCCATGTCTGGCGGCAGCGCCAGCACGACCTAGAACAAGCTGAACAAACTACTCCAAAAAAGTAACTTTATAGTGAAAGAAAATATGAATACTAAAGATGTAAACGAAACTATCGCATGGCACTTCACCGGGTCCACCCTTCGTGACGGTTCCCCTATTCCAGCGGTCGGCCAGACGCTGATTTTCCAGAGCAAGATTAAGATTTGCGAGGCTGGCTATCATTGGTCCCGCCGGCCGTCTCATGCACTCCGCTATGCACCTGGACCAATGCTACACAAGGTCAGTTTCGGCGGTAATGTGCAGGAACAATCTGACAAGGGCGTTTCCTCAGAGCGCACCATCCTTGCTAGCATTGATTCAACACAATTATTGCGCCGGTTCGCAGACGACAACTTTTGGGTCATGCCGGAAATTTTACGTAAGTACCTGACAACGCAGCCAGTAGAGCCAAAGCTGCTGCGCATGACTTTCTTTGCTTCCAGGGCAGCACAAGCGTCGGCTGCGTCGGCTGCGGCTGATGCGGCAGCTGCCCAGGGCGCGGTGCGAGGCGATGTGGCGTGGTGGACGGCGTGGTGGACGGCGCTGAATGCAGCGGAGACTGCTGCGTGGGATGAATTTGATCGCCGCGTCTATGATGCTTTTCAAAAAGAGGCATAGAAAGTCAATGTTTCGAAACCAGCCGGCAAAGGGCATTAAAATGAGTATACTATATGACTCCTGAAGAATTTATAGAAAAAACGAAACCTTTTCATAATCACATGTGTATCATGCATGATACACAAATTGTTCGTCTAATCGGAATTGCAATAGACAATTCAGATTATTACTACATAGTTCAGACAAACGATATAAAGCGCCCAATTATCTGGGGATCTGCCGTTGGTCATTTTTACTCTCTCATGGGAATAATTTCCGATAAGCAATATGCTTCCATGGAAAATATCTTTGCTATGAATCACGGAAAACCAACAAAGGTGTTTATTGAAGACGGTGGTCCTGGTCATTCGCGTGGCAACTTTACTGCTTAGACTAATTGACTTATAAAACATGGTCTATCATATTCTTAGTTGACATTCACCTAAGACCAGTATATACTGATCTTAGAAAGGAACCAACATGACAGTTCTTCTTGCTAAAAAGACTATTCTTGCTAAGCTTCTTGCTCGTGAAAATATTACAGTCGAGCAGACGAACCATCCCACAGCATTCTTCGATGTAGAAAAACGAATCCTGGGTCTTCCATTCTGGAAAGACGTAGGTAAAGATCTCTATGATCTCCTCGTTGGTCATGAAATTGGCCACGCACTTCATACCCCTGCAGACGGTTGGCATTCCTCGGATACAGACATCCCAGGTTGCCCTCGTAGTTATGTTAATGTCATCGAAGACATTCGTATTGAAAAACTCGTGCTTCGTGAATACCCTGGACTTCTATCATCCTTTAAGCGCGGTTATCAAGATCTTCTTGATCGTGATTTCTTTGGTCTAAAGGATAACGACGTCAACAAAATGTCTTTCATGAATCGGGTTAACATCTACTCAAAAAGCCGTGGTCTCGTTGATGTTCGATTTAGTTCGAAAGAACAGCCATACGTTGATCGCGCAATGGCAGTTGAAACTTGGAAAGACGTTATTGATTCTTGTCGTGAAATTTATGAATTCATGAAAGAGCAACTTGAAAATAGTGAGCGGCAACTTCAAGAACAGAATGGTCTTGAAGTACTTCAAGAACAGAATGGTCTTGACGATGGTGATGGTAGTTTTTCTCGAGGAGAAGGTAAAGGAGGTGAAGGCACCGCTAGGGATACTATCCCCGACAAGATTGTCTTGACTGCAGATAAGCCTAAGGGCGGCAAAACTTCATCAGATATCTCGAAAGAACTGCACGACGCAATTAAGAACGGTGATGTTAAGATTGAAGTTGACGTCGATAGCTTCATTGAAGGTGAAGTTGCTCAAAAAGAAGCTTCAGGCGAAAATAGTGTTAAGGCCGAGACAGAAATTGACTCTCTTGGAGGATATTCCAATGAGATTAGTAATGTTGAGACAGACGCTATCTTTAGGAATGCAATTGCCAAAGCACTCGTTGACTCAATTAATGCTGGTGGATCTACTCTCTTTGTGAAGGGTCCAACAAAAGAACAGGCCATGGCCTCTACTTCTTCTTACCAAGAACTAAAAGAAAGTCGTGATCGCACTTGTGGTCGCTGTGATTACCCTGAAAAACACTATATTAAGTTTTTGTCGAACACTAAACAGGTAGTCTCAGTTATGGTGAAAGAGTTCGAAATGCGAAAGACTGCTCGCAGATTTGCTCGTGCTCGCCAGTCAATGAAGGGTTCGATCGATGTTAACATGCTTCACAAATATAAGTACGACGATGCTATTTTTAAACAAGTGACTCATCTTGACGACGATCAGTCTCACGGCGTGATGATGATGATCGACTACTCTGGTTCAATGAATGGATTGCTTCCCAAGGTTATCAAACAGTTGCTAATTCTTACTACCTTTTGTAAGCGTGTGAATATTCCTTTCGAGGTTTATGCCTTCACAAACCCGAATAACGCAAACGTACGTAATCGCCATAATGAAATTAAACAATCATTGACATCAATTCGTATGGACACTACACATTTGTTCAAACTCATTGACTCTTCAATGAACAAGAAAGTATATGAAGAAGCGTTTCGTGCACTCTTTGCGCAAACTACTTCTTTTAGGAGAGCATGGCAATCTCATATGGAGGAGCTTCAGGGAACTCCTCTCGATACTTCTATTATGGCTATGTATCATCATATTGCCGCTTTCCGCGCTAAACATAATGTACAAAAGATGAATTTCATCACCTTGACTGATGGCAAAGGCGATGGTATTCATGTAGTCGATGGAATTGATATCGACCGGTATGCAGCAAAGGCAAGTAAGACTCGAGTCTTGGATATTATGGGCCAACGTATCAATATTCCATATTATGATGCAACACAAAACCTTCTCGATGGCATTCGTAAAATGGGTGTTAAAACTATCAACTACCATCTCATTAGACCTGCTAATATCAAATACGAGATTAGGAGTAAGTCTGTTGATGAAATGAATACCGCAATTACAAAGATGAAGAAAGATAATTACTACATCTTCGAAAACTTAAACGGGTATGATCACCAAATCTTTACAGCTCTTTCTACTGGTGATGTAGCAACTGATGACGACGATTATGATGAAGACACCTTCAATAAAGATGTTAAAACCATTGCAAAGGCCTTCACTGATAAAGCCCTTAAGAAAAAACACAATCGCCTAATTGCCGCAAAATTTGCAGCAATTATCTCATAATGGTTGACATTCAGTACGACTTACCTTATATAGAATATGTAAGCAGATAATCCAATGGAGATTCACATGTCTGACATTAAGAACTTCGTCGAAGCAATTCTGGCTGCCAATCCTGGTGCAACCACGTTTACTCGCAAAGAACTTGTCGATTTTGCTGATGCAAATGGTATCAAACACAATGTTGTTTGGTCAGTAATCAAAAACGTTGTAACAGTTAAGCGGGGAGTATATGATCTGTCAGCTACTGTTACTCAACTTCGTCCTGTCATGACACAGGGCTTCGAACAGCCAAAGATTTTGTCTGAAGATGGAACACATATCCCAAACAAATCGAAGACATACGTTAAGTGGGGCCATTACAAAGACATCGCTACTATCATCGGATCAAAAATGTTCTATCCGGTTTATATCACTGGCATGTCAGGTAATGGCAAAACAATGATGGTTGAACAGGCTTGTGCAGAACTTAACCGAGAATATATTCGTCTTCAGATCACCCCTGAGACAGACGAAGATGATCTTATCGGCGGGTTCCGGCTTTCAAACGGTGAAACTGTTTTCGCAAAGGGACCGGTTATCAAAGCAATGGAAGCTGGTGCAATCCTTCTCATCGACGAAATTGATCGGGGTTCAAACAAGCTAATGGCTCTTCAGGGTGTGCTCGAAGGTAAACCAGTTTTGATCAAAAAGACTGGTGAACTTATATCACCAGCTCCTGGTTTTAACATCATCGCTACTTCTAACACAAAGGGTAAGGGTTCAGAAGACGGTCGTTTCATTGCCGCTAGCATCATCGACGAAGCTTTTCTTGAACGGTTCACTATCACCGTTGAGCAACCATATCCTAATGCCAACGTAGAAAAGAAGATTGTGCTTAAGCACATGGAACTTTTCGGAAACGTTGACGAAGAGTTTGCTGACAACCTTACGAAATGGTCTGCGGCTATTCGTAAAACGTTTGATGACGGTGGTGTAGAAGAAGTTATTTCAAGCCGCCGGTTGTGCCACATCGTACAAACTTTTGCAATCTTCAAAAACAGAAAAAAATCTATTACGCTCTGTGTGTCAAGGTTTGACTCCGACACTCAGGCAGCTTTCATCGATCTTTATGCAAAAATTGATGCAAATGCGGATTTGAATACGCCTCAGACACCAGAAAATCTGGATGCACCCTTTTAATGAAAAAAATATTTGTATACATTGTGCTCGCGGCTGTAGTGGCCGCAAGTTTTAATGTTCCATATAGTATAGAAGCCTTAGCTTTATTTGTATGCATTAATGCTATTGACTTTTACTATATTTTGTCAAGAGTATTTGTTGGAATAGCTGGGTCTACGTTGAATGTAGGTGCTGACATTCAGAAGATGTTAGGTTTTCTTTTCGTTAATGCTACAGCAGTGTCATTTGTATACGTAAGCGAATATTCTCAAATTGCGTATATAGCTATTCCTTGGATTAGTATATTGCTTTATACGAATATTCTTGTGCTTCTAGTTAGACTAAATGTGATCGGTATCAAGAACAGCGATGAAGACGAATAAACATTAAGGAGTAATGTTATGGGACGAGTGATTCATAAGACACAAATGACAGATACAAGTGTAACAATAACAGCTTCACAGGGAGCATTTAAGGTGCTCACCGTTCATGAACAAGATGGTATACCAGCAATATTTTATGAAACACTTGAGAAGCCCCTGATCCCAGTTGATGTAACCTTCACTAGTGTCTTAACTGGTGGGGATGTTCCAGATCATTCGGTATACGTCGGGACTTTGCACCTTGAGTCTCCACGAACTAGTGGTCCATTTTATCTTATGACTGTTCATATATATCAGTCTCCTTCTCTCGTTTAGAGGCCGTTAAATTCATTTAAATAGTTGACATACTATAATAATTGTGATATAAATATACTCATAGTGTTGATATTCACTGAACACGGAACAGACTCGGCTTCGAAGCCGACACCTCCACCACAGATATATCCGATCTTGTTAACAGGATTGCAACCAAATTGGAAGTCGCATGTGATATGTCTTTGCTGGGGGTGAATGGGATCGATGTACGTACTAGGCAGAGTGGAGCTATCGGGATCTAAGCGCCGTTACCGCGAAGAAATTTCTAAATGCAACAAACATTGCAAACGACAACTTTGCGCCAATGGACCTACGTCTAGCGGCTTAAATCACTGTCTGCGGTATGGGCTCCACCGTATAACCTAACGGGTCCTTTCACACACCACAACACAAGGATCATTTTATGACATACATTTTACCCCGTGACCCATTTGTCAAACCAACGATTGGATACCCTATTAATTTACCCCGTGACCCATTTGTCAAACCAACGATTGGATACCCTATTAATAAGCAATGGGAGTCAACACCTTTTAGCCCATTGACAAATCCGTATATCTTTCCTCAAGTTATTCAATCGGGGCCGGTTGATACAATGACGACACAACCAATCATTGAAGCCCAAAGGCCGAATTTGGATGCAGCCTTTAAACCAAAACGCGCTGCAAGGAACACGAATCTTTCTCACGTCATTTTTGTTCTTGACGAATCTGGTTCGATGTCTTTGTGTAAAGAAGCGACTATTTCTGGGTATAACGAGTATCTATTAACCCAGAAAGAAGATGCAAAAAAGACTGGTATCAAAACACTTGTTTCTCTGTATAAGTTTAATGGATATGGCGTGACATGCTCCATTGATAGTAAAGATATAGAAGAAGTTCAGCCCCTAAATAATGATACGTATCGGCCAAGTGGAGGAACGAATCTTTATGACGCAATTGGTGGAGTGATGATGGCAGTTAACTCTGCGCTCAGTGCGAAAAAGAAAAAAGATCGTGAATCAATAATCATCACCGTACTCACTGATGGTGAAGAGAATATGTCAAGAACATTTAGTCTTTCAAATATTAAGCCCATGATTGAAATAGCTGAAAGCAAAAACTGGGGATTCATGTTTCTTGGAGCAAACATTGATGCATTTGCAACAGGTGTTTCGCTTGGTTTCAAAAACGAGAATACTCTCCAATTCTTAACAACGAACTCTGCTGAAACTATTCGTTCAGCTTCTGACATGACATCAAGAATGAAAACTGCTTATGCTGCTGGCCTAAATACTTCTTCTGTATATGGAGCTACAGCATTTAATGATGAAGAAAGAAACAAGGCGGTATACACAAATGGCAAATAAAACACCCTTTGAAGTGCGCCTCGATGTTCTCAAAATGGCGCAAAATATGCTAGATAGAGAAACAGAACTTAATCAAGAAAAGTTTAATACCAAATACGATTACTTTAAAAGCACGTATCCGGCTGGTCCAATGTTGGATTTGGATATTTTTATTGATTCTAACATTCCAAAAATGTATGAGTCAAGTGATGTTTTAAAACGTGCCAACGAATTATACGCGTTTGTCTCAAATAGATTAACAGAGAAGTGATTGATGGGCGTAGCGCCCATCAACTAGAAAGGAAGATTATGCTTATATCAACATATTTTAAAGAAAATTCAAACTCAGCCCGCGCTGAAGTACTTCGAAATGAAGTAGAGAAATACTACTATATCGATTTTTATGATACAGCCGGAGAACTTCCGGGTAAATCTTTAGATTACGTAGAAGACGTTGCCCACAGTTGGGCTCTTAATATTGAAGTGCTTCTTGGTTAAATGCAAATAGAATTGACCGCGGAAAGTATTCTGAATGAAGTAAACAAATACATCAACGAAGAGGTATCGTATATCGATGCTCTTATTCATTATGCAGAAATACATAATATAGAAGTTGAAATAATTGGCGATATAGTGAGAAGAAGCCAAATCATGAAAGCAAAGGTTCATGAAGATGCTGAGAAACTTAATCTAGTAGAAAAAACTAAAAGGCTTCAAATTTAATGATAGTACACTCAACACGGGATGCGTATGATCTTTACATCTATTATCTCGCGCTGAAAAAACACTTCACAACTGAATACGATTACTTCAAATATAACGGCAAAGTAAAAGCTTCACATCAAGCATTCGAAAACCGTAAAGACAAATTTCACTTCTATAAGTTAGCCAAAAGAAAAGATGCTAAAGAGTTTATTTTGGCAAATATTATGTCTGATCCTACTCTTTGGATTGGAGACTTAATAGATAATAACAGAGCTGAAGATATCTATTTGAATTGGAATCGTAAACAACAAACTCTATCGTATGTTTTTCTCAATGATTTGTCAGAATTAGAAGACGATTTCAACTCAAATTTAGAAGTAAAAGATGGCCAACATCCTCGATTACTTGAACTCTATAATATGAAAAAAGTAAGCGTCGAAACACTTATTATCATTGATGACTTTGTAAAGAATTTTTCGTATTGGGAAAAGAAAATAACAGATCCAATCATTTTCCCACAAATCAAACGAAGTGTAGAAAAAATCAGACCGTTCTTTACTTATGATAAACTAAAAATGAAACAAACATTACTCGAAAGATTTTCTTAATCAGTTGACATACTCACTTATTTGTGGTATAAATAAAGATGGCAATTATGCCAACATCGTAAAATTGTAAAAAATCGCATTATAATCGCAAAGGAATCGCAAATGTCTTATTTAGATAAACTCAAATCTAATCGCTCGTCTTCTCTCGATAAACTCAACTCTGAGCTGCAGAAGGCCGCAGGTAACAATAACTCCTCTTCAAATGATGAAAACATCTGGAAACCAGAAGTTGATAAAGCTGGTAACGGGTATGCCGTTTTCCGTTTTCTTCCAGCACCAGAGGGAGAAGATTTTCCATTCGTAAAAATGATCGATCATGGATTCCAAGGACCTGGAGGATGGTATATTGAAAACTCACTCGCAACTCTTGGTCAAGATGATCCAGTAAGTGAGTATAATTCTCAGTTGTGGAATTCCGGTATTGAATCAAATAAAGAGATTGCTCGTAAACAAAAGCGTAGAACAAACTTTTATGCAAACATTTATATGATAAAAGATTCGGCAAATCCAAAGAACGAAGGCAAAGTTTTCTTGTTTAAGTTTGGCAAAAAAATCATGGAGAAGATTCAGGAAGCAATGAATCCTCAATATGAAGGTGAAGAAGCAGTAAATCCATTTGATCTTTGGGATGGCGCCGATTTTAAGCTGAAGATTCGAAACTACGAAGGGTATCGTAACTACGACAAATCGGAGTTCAGCGAACCAGGACAAATCACTAAATCGAATGGCAAACCATTTACAGAAGAAGAGCTTGAAGAATTAGTAGGATCGATGCATTCGTTAAAGGACATCACTGATCCAAAGAACTTTAAGTCGTATAATGAACTAAAGACTAAACTTTATAAAGTTCTCGGTTTAAATGGGTCAATGACAAGTTCTTCAAATAAGACAAGTGATGAATCTGATGAAACTGAGTATAAGCCGAATTTTAAGGAAAAGGTTGCAGCTAAGCAAAAAGAAGATGTAGCACCATCTCTTGATGAAGATGATGAGGAAACACTTGACTTTTTCAAGAGACTTGCGACTGACGACTAATCAAAACACTTCACCTGTGCCACTTTTCATGGCAAGGTATAAATCCTAATCGCAATGTTTTAAGTGATCCAGAAGTGATTCTGGATCACGGTACCATGTGGTCTAGGCTCTGGCTTGGGTTTGACATTATATTGAAGACTGAGTTGTTGTTAGTTACACTCGTAGAACCTCCAACGTTTGTTGGACTATTAAATGAATTCATTGATGGTGCACTGATTTTACCAACTGCTTGCATTGCCCCCTGTTCAATTTGATCAAGCCGGCTTTGATTTGGAGTAGTTACTTCGGGCGCGGGTGTTGGTTGCGGAGTAACCACCGATGGAGCCGGAGTAGTATATCCAGTAACATTTCCCATAGCATCGTATGTCGGTTCTCCGTATTCTCTAGAAGCTGCTTCCGCTGAAACAGCGGAAGCAGCTTTTTCTTTATCTATTATAGTTACGTTTTCCGTGTGACCAAATAGAACAGATAGTCTACGTAATTGATCGAGTTTATCGTCTGTTAAACCAATTAGGGCGCCTGGTTCTTTGATACTATTCTTAAGTCCTTCGGCCTGATCTTCTAGTAATTTATACGCCTTAGGATCAAGTTCTTTCTTAGCAGTATTCCAATCGATTACTTCTGATTTCTTCTTTTCTTCTGGTGTTAATGGTCCTCTGCCACCTCTTACCATAGCGGTTTTAAAGTTTGAAGCCGTTGCTTCTAGCCCTATCATTGCTTCAGTTGTTGTAGAAGGATCAGTTAATCCCATTTGTAGCCCTAAGCTATTAAGAAATCCAACATCCTTTTCGTTTTTCATACCTTCGATGCCCTGACCTATATACTTGTCAATTTCTTTAATAAACTCAGCGCGCTTATCATTAAGGTAGTTTCCAAATAATGTTGCTCCACCAACTATTACTGCAGCCGTTACAGCAGCTAATCCAACTGGGCCCATAAGTAAACCAATCATAGGTCCAACAATAGCAGGTATTAATTTTGGTAGTACGAGTACAAGAGCACCGCCTAATGCAGCTCCAATACCCATCACAACATTATCAGCAGATAGCTGCATCCCAAATGCTTCTACTATGCCATCTTTATTTGAGTCAAACAAATCACGAATTTCATCGTCAAATATAGATGATGCGCCTCCGGCTATGCCAAATAACAGGGCCGTTCTTTTACCAAAAATGGATCCCAATGCAGCAAAGGTGCCTGCTCTGCCTAAAGCAGATCCAAATGACTTTGCTGCTTCTGATGAAGCACCTAAATCGAGTAATGCAGTTTCAACGAAGTCTTCAATAAACGTACCAATTGCTGGCGCTAGCGCAGCAAAGATACCGCCCTTTATAAGAAGTGCACCAATTCCGGCTATACTTAAACCAGAAAGAATTTTTGGAATCATGTCGACTATGGGACCAAATATACCGGAAAAAAGTGATGTAGTTTGTTCGCCAGATACGCCTTGCGCAGTAAAATCTCGTGATTTTCTAGTTGGTTCGCGTTGTTCAATGAACTGTGATTGTTCTTCTCTTCGAGCTACGGCTAATAGCTTTTCATTAGCTTTTCTATCTTCTCTTTCTTCTACCGTAAGATCATATAATGATTCAAGAAAACTAGATTGCATCACAAGTTGTTTTTCCATTGAAGAAAACAACTTTGTAAATTTCTCTATATCGACTTTTTCTATATCCATTTTACTTTTCTTTTTGTTTATCTAAAAACTCAACTAGCATAGTTAAATATAAATCTCGTTCGTAAGGAATAAGACTATCAATATCACTTATTGAATATTTATGGTGCTGTACTAATGCAAAGGTTGTTTTGTAATATAACGCTAGATTACTATAACCTAGCGTTAGATAAAAAAAGTTTCCATACCTTCGATGATAAAGGTCTTATCGTCTCCGTTTGAATTTTTGTATTTAGCCTCATATCTTAATGCCGGCATAGTTTCAAAGAAGTTTTTGATTTGATCGATTTGATTAGTGGTAAAACTGTTTACAAATTCGGCTACTTCTTCATCACTAAAATCTTTTAACACGAGGACACTATCACCTTCAATAACGTTTTCAATACAACTAATCATAATGTTAAACAAGTCTTCAAACTTATCTTTTGATTTAATCGACTTAATGATACCAGATAATTCATTAATTGTTGGATAACGCATTTTAATGTGTACGTCATCATTCACCTTAATTAATTGCTTATGATCTTCTTTGTGAATAACACGTATTTCTGATATATCAACAGTAAGATCAATACGCTCCTTTGTATCAGGATCATTAATTGAAAATTGAATTTCATTATTTACAGATTGAGCGCGGATATTGATTAACATGTATTCTAAATCAAACATTGCTAATTTGTTGACATCAACAGAGATCACACAATTATTAATGATTTGCTTAATTGCAAGAATGATTTGATCAATGTCTTTTGACTCTTGCGCGATGAGAAGAATTTTCTCCTCTTTTACAGTGAATGGACGGTACTTAACCCTTTTCCCGGTTGACGGAATCTCGATATCAAATAGTGGTAGATCAATCTTAGGTAGTCCCATAGTATAACTCCGTTATAATGTATTGAAAATAGTGTTCACCGTTGTTATGGTGTTAATTAAATCTTGTATTGATCGTGGTCGGCGTATCTGATTAATAGCTTGGCCATAAGAATTTATTGATGAAAGATACGTCAAAAATCCATTTGCACGACTAAAGTCATCTGTTACACTTCCGATCGACATACCACTTACCTTCATTCTGTCAAATTCGAATCCTACGGGAAGAACCATCACTTCTCCATTATTCTCCCATGAGACGTCTATGCTTCCTATTGAAAACGGAAATGCATTTCCAAGCTGATACAAATAAGCTTTATCGCCATCATTACCAGAGAATACCAAGATCTCTACCTGCGCGGCATAGTTCTCCTTATATTCAAATTCGTATAGGTATTTGCCATCGCCGTCTTTTACGAAATGGCCGTCATAGCTATTGTAGTTTACTATAGATTGCATCCATCTGTGAAAATATTTCATTGTAGCGAAATTACTGTCCATCATAAATTGTAACGATAGACTTGACGTATGAAAGTCCATTGGACGCTTTTCAGGTTTTCCGAATCCCTGTTGTTTAATGTCAATTGTATCAAGATCAATCGAAGGAAGCATCACCGATTTACAAAGGAAGGATAATTCGCGGGAAGGAAGCTTTTCTTCTAAGCTTTTCAATGAAGGAGGAAGCGTGATGCGAACAAAGAACAGATTATTCTTTGCTAGTCCGTGTTTAGATATCTGAGCGCTAAATTCAGTAATATTGAATACCATTTGAAAACCTTATTTGATGAGCTTTTTAGATTCAGCCCAAACCTGTTGCTTCGTTGCACCAACAAATCTTTGTGTTGGTAAAAATAAAGCAATGTCCCATTCGGAAGGATATACATAAAGAAATCTGCTTCTTAAATGATCGTTTAGGTAATGCTTTATGCACGGCTTGAAGTATTTGAATTGAGACGCAGAATTCAAAACATTATAATTTAGCTTAAGTTTAGTAGTTTCATCATACCTATCGTTGTTTGTAATATCATATAACGCGTCCATTAATTTAGCACGAAGAGGAAGGGGCAAATAGTGCATATTAATACCCAGGAATCCTTTTTTCATTTTTTTGAATGGAAATACGAGAGGAAACATGTCATAATATGGCAGCGTTAATTTATGCTTTGGGTCGTAATAATACATGTAACAGCTGCCAAAACGAGGCTGGCTAGTCAGCCTTTCGTTTCCGCCTTTCATCAGGGCCGTTTCATCTATCTTCTTATAAGATTCAGCTGTTTTCCTGTACCATTCACGTGATGTTTCAGTACGAGCTGGCACCTTCCCGGCACGGATCCCTTGTGTTAAAATTGTGTCAAATACTGCGGTCATTTATTTTCCAAATAGTTGTTTTTCTGTCATAATGGTGAATTGCCAACCGCGGTCAGCACAATACTCTTCTGCTGCTTTCCATTTTGCTTCGTTAACACCCCAAGTTTTAACTTCGTTTAAGAATCTTTTACTAATCTTTCCGGTTGGCGTCATTTTATTTGTCATGCTCGGTGGCTTTGTTTGTGATTCGGGCTTTATTTCGATTAAGATTTTCTGTTTAATCCCATTGCTATTTATTTGTTCCACATAAACATCTGGAAAATATCTATGCACTCTTCCATCAATAGGAGATCTATACGGTATACAGAATTCTTCACTTTGCCATTTCGTTACACTTGGATGTGAATCAAGATATGAATATAGCTTAAGTTCCCAACTCGATCGATAGACGATATTTGTTGGATCTCCTGCGTACTTCTGAGGATTTTTTGGCTTAAAGAAGCCCTGATAATAAGCCATGGATATCCGTATAAATACTTCTAACATACAGAGATATTTATAGGGAATATCATGGCGAATCCTGATCAAGTCATTGAAACTAGAAAAAATGAATTTAAGCATAGCAACCTCCAATTCCCATCGGATATTGGTGCGTATGCCATGGTGATGAATTTCATTGACTACAAGTATGACCCAACTGCTGGATTTGTATCTTCTGGGTCTAACGCTATTAGTGTTGGAGCAACAATTGTATTACCCCTGCCGATGAATTTGGAAGATAGCGTTAACGTTAACTCAAATAGGGCTCAGTTAGGATTAACGGGTACAGCAGCGTACGCACTTATGAACATGAGTAATGAATCAATGAAAAGGAGCGGATCTGCTACATACAATGCTTTAAAAGAAGTAATGAATGATACTTCAAGTTTAACTGATATAGATTCGTACTTAAGTACAGCACGAGTATTTGGGTCATTCGTAGGAAGAGCGGGCCTAGATAATATTTCCCCTGGTGCTGGTCTTGCGGCCGATCTAACAACTGGTACTGCGGTAAACCCTCACACAACACTTGATTTTGACGGCGTTGCTCTTAAATCACATACATTTAACTGGACATTAGCACCCCGTAATGAAAGAGAATCTTCGTCCCTCAATTCTATCATAAGAACAATCAAAAGAAACATGTTGCCAAATTATCAGGGCATAGACGGAATCGTTCCTCGCGCGCTTTTAACATATCCAAAACTAGTAAAAATAAGTCTTCTTGGAATAGACCAAGATTATTTCTATTTTTTCAAACCTGGACTAATCAATTCGCTAAACACTCAGTACTCTCAAGGTAATGGCACCACCATGTTAAAGGGAGGTCGACCAGGTGTTATAACACTGCAGATGGCATTTACTGAAGCTCAGATTCATGTTGCCTCAGATTATTCAGATAATATTGAAGGTGAATAATGTCAAAGTATTTTACGCATTTTCCAAAAATAAACTATCTAAATCGTATAGTAACTGATATTACTTCCAGAGTTAAAATAATAGAAGATTTGCAATCTGATCCCTATGCGTTTTTACCTTATACTATAAAGGGAGATGATAGACCAGAAGATATTGCTTACTATTATTATGGTGATCAAAACAAAGTGTGGTTAATATATTTAGCCAATCAAATTATCGATCCGTATACGCAATGGCCTCTTTCAAACGAGAATTTTGAAAAGTCAATGCTAAAAAAATATAACAAAGGATCCCAAGACTTTGTTAGTTCGAATGTTAACACTTCTACAAATAGTATTTTTTTACCAAATCACAAATTACTAACAAGTGATCCGGTTATTTACACGGCGTTATCTGCAATTACCGGTCTTGTAACTGACACAAACTACTATGTAATAAGAGTAGACGAGTCAAATATAAAACTCGCATCAAACGCCGCGAATTCTTTATCAGGAGTAGCAATTTCATTAACAGGCGTTGGAGGAAATAGCCAGAAACTAACCTTTAACGCTAATAATTGGTTATTAAACGATGCTATTCGCTCAAACATAAAACACTTTACACATATTGATAAGACAATTAGTATATCGCCAGATACATATTTTCTTGATCAATCCATTGTTACATCTCAGTGGACTAAAGTTAAATATTATGATTATGAAATACAGCTTAATGATGATAGAAGAACTATATGGCTTGTTAATTCGAATTATGCTGATCAATTACAAAGTGATTTAGAAAAGGTTATGAATGATTAACTCAGCTAAACTTAAACAAGCTGGTCATTTCGAATTGCTTTCTTTCAAAGTCACAAACTTTGAAAGAACAAAGACCATTGACATTAATAGACTCATTCACGCCTTTAACATAGACGAATCTATGTCGGCAGGATCTGTTCGGGGATCTGCAATTGTTTATGACGCGCTAAACATACTTGCTGAGTTTCCTCTTATAGGTGAAGAAACTCTTGAAATTACATACACGGATTTCTATAACAATCAACGCCAAGAAATTTACTTCCTATATGCAATTACAGATGTTGGCAACGACGATGAAAGCACAGGAAAGATACAAAAATACAAGATTAATTTCGTATCACCTGGAAAGTTTTATTCCGAAAACTTTAACATAATGAAGGCATATAAGCCAGATTCTATTTCGTCAAAAATAAGTGATTACGTTAAACTAGTATATGATGAATATTATAAAACACCAATGAAGGAATTGCAACTTAAGACGAAAGAATTGGTCATAGAAGATACACAAGGTGTTCAATCATATGTAATACCGAATTATACGCCCGAGCAAACTATGCACTTCTTTTCTCGAAGAGCGGTAAGTCCAAGTTCAACCACACAGTTTTTCAGATTCTTTGAAAGCCGCGAAAAATACTATTTTGCAACTAATGAGTATATGGACAAGATATCCAAAAATTTTGTGGGTGTTGGTGATGGTTTAATTGATCCTAGACTAGCTAGAGATACTAAGATAAAAACGGGAACTATTCCGATATTCAGACTTAACTATATGCCTGATGTGGGTGCGGATAAACAAATAATGGCAATGTCTGAAATTATTGATATTGAGTATGGTGATCGAGTAAATAGTGTTGAAGATATAACAGTCGGCGCCTATAAGAAAAAGACTACTGAGATAGACATAATGAACGGCACGGTCGTGCAATACGAGTATGATCACATCACAGAATTTAAACATCCTGGTCAAAAACTAATACACACTCAAGCGTTTATCGACCGACATATTTCGGCAGAAGATGAAACGTTTGTAGTGAAAGATTATCACTCAACTGGAGCTCCTACCGGGAGTTCGATCCGCAATAACCAATATTATCCGACTCTGTACAACTATAAGAGAGCAAATCTATATCATTATCGAAGAAATCAGATAGCGGTTACTATCAATGGGAGAAACAACATATTTGCTGGAAGCATGATTGATCTTGAAATAAACGCGATCAAAACAAATACTGTTGATTTAGATAAAGAAAAAAGTGGAAGATATATAGTAGAATCAATTAGTAGTGTATTTTTCGAAAACACATTTAGACAAAAGCTTGTGTTATCAAGAAGTGGAATAGGTATATGATAAGTCAAAATGGATTCGAAAACCTCGTGTGGTTTATGGGCTTGGTTGAAGATATAGAAGATCCTCGGTCTGGTCGTGTTCGTGTAAGGTGTTTTAACTTTCATCCAGCAGTAGGGTCTGGGGCAGTATATAAAGAAGATCTTCCATGGGCGCATGTCGTAAGAAATTCTAAGTTCACCTCTATGCCGGATGAAGGCGACCTAGTAATAGGTTGCTTCATGGATGGTAGAGATGCTCAGCATCCGATTGTTTTTGGTGTAATCAATACAGCAAAGTTTTCTCTTCCAGCGGTTGGAGGTGCATCGCTACCGCCATACAGTATGGGTACTACGGGAAATTATCCGGTTGATACGGGTCGAGCAGTAAATACTTCTCTTGAGTCACATCAAAGGGCCTTTCTTGATGCAATAGCATCGAAAGAAAGTGCCGGTAAATACGATGTGTTAAATGGCGGAGGTACATTCGATACGTCAGGGAACCACCCTAACATAGTTGGACCGGGCGGTACAAGTACCGCAGCCGGACGATACCAATTTACCTATGGAACCTGGAAAGATGTTTCTGGAGGAGCTCCAATGACTCCAGTAAATCAGGACTATTATGCATGGGAATTAGCGAAAAGACGATATAAAGCATATACTGGAGGAGACCTAAATAGTTACATAAAGACAAATGGTGTAACGTCAGAATTGCTTACTTCACTTGCACCTACATGGGAAGCGTTTGCAGATCCCAATAACCATAATGCTATTATTTCAACCTTCAACAAATCATTACAAAAACCAGATGAAACCTCGTACGATATTGGTAACGTTAATCCGTACTTAGCATCTTCACAGGATGCGCACGATAATTATGGAACAGTAAGCATGCCTTACCAGTTTCATGGCGAAGGAATCGACAAATCGCCAATTGTAACTCAAGCAACATTTAGAAAAACTACACAGTTTGGAGATCACACAATAGAAGAACCATTGCGGCCTATCGCATCAAATGTACGTACATCTGTGTGGCAGGCAAGACAATATGGATCAAATATCGAGTTAGCAGGAAAAACTGATGATAACGAATTCATCAGCATCACGCACGTATCCGGTTCACACGTTACTCTCGATTCTCATGGAAATGTGACGATCAAATCGTTTGGTAGTTCTCATAATTCAAGCGAAGGAAACATGGAGGAAGTTGTTACCGGATCTAAATTAAGTGTATATGGAACTGGATACGGTATACTTGTTCAAGGAGGAAAATGCGTCATCCAAGCAGAAGGTGATATGGAATTTCAATCTGGAGGAGATTTTAGCATCACTTCTGGAGGAAGAGTTACGATTAACGCTGGAGATTCAATTGACATTGCTGGATCTAGAATCGCTGCAACTGCGCGCGTAGATAACATTGATCTTTTATCGATCGGTAAACTTAGCTTAGAGGCAAAGGCCGGGAATATTGGGATAAAGGCTAGTAAAAAGGTTGCGGTTGAATCAACAGATGGCATTGATATGAAAACAGGAGAATTTGTAAAGATCGGAGGATCAGAAATTCACTTAAATAGTCCAGGACAAGCGCCTGGTTCTGCTGAAGTTGCAATTGCTGCAAACGTTCCAGCAGCAATTGCAAGAGGAGTATCATCTGACACCGACTATGAATCTTCTACAAGTCAAGCAAATCCAATAACACCAGATTTACCAGGCGAATTAACATGACATGTAATACATTCAACAATCAAACATCAAAGTATTCTATATCAGCATTAACAATAAGCGATTTAACTTCTCAGTTATATTCATTTGATGAACTATATAATTTACAAGTGAATCCAGCAATAAAGTATGATCAAGATGTAATATACTCGACTATTGCGCTAACACAAGAAGCATTAATCAATGTAGACCCAAATGGTACAACATATCCTCTTGTATTGGAGAGATTTAAGCAAGGTCCTGTATTATCTGCTGAGTACGCAGACTTTTTAGAATTTTCTCAATATGATCTTGAATTTTTGAATTCATTATTGTCTTCTTATAATTCGACAATATCCAGTGTTGGCGGTCAATCTAACGCTTCACAAGTAACAAATGATTCACAATTAGAAATCAACAGTTATTATACACAACTTGATTTATACTACAATAATAATTTCGAAACGTCTTTGAGCGGTGGATTTTGTTCTGCATTTAACGGCAACCTATTACAGGTTGCTGGTCTAGTGTCAGCTGGAGCAAGCCTAATTGATCAATTGAAAAACTTTTCAATAAAAGATGTAATAGATAAATTAAACTCGATTAAAGACATTTTGAATAAGCTAGTTGATTCGTTAAA
>Ga0164293_10000966_pt1 | contig 24063 bp, 37 predicted proteins | sample GEODES118metaG_FD_111487 | JGI IMG/M metagenome (GOLD analysis project Ga0164293, IMG submission 111487) | Eutrophic lake water microbial communities from Lake Mendota, Wisconsin, USA - GEODES118 metaG | ecosystem: Environmental > Aquatic > Freshwater > Lake | place: USA: Lake Mendota...
GTAATTTCAAATCCGTGTTCTTCTAAAATTGCAACACAAATATTTAACCCTAATCCTGTACCACTCTCTTTTTGTCCTTCTTTTCTTGTATATGGTTTTGATAAATGGTCGAAATCTTGTTGAGTGATTCCTCTACCATTATCTTGTATTATTAACAAATCCCCCTCCATAAATATTTTAACAAATTTCGTATCAGAATCGTTATATTTCAAACCATTTCTTATCAGATTATCAATTGATGTACAAAACAATGACTCATTCACATCTTTAGTTATTAATTCCTCGATATGAACCTGACTTTTGTATGAGGTTGTTGCTAAGTAACTTTCTAAAATACTTTTTAGATTACATTCTGTTTTATTTAATACAACATCTTTTTTTACTAAGTTTGTAAATTCATAAACACCTTTATAAACTTTTTGAGCATGGCTCAACCCATCTTTAATCATTTTAAATGGTGCTGTTATTTTTAACTCCTCTATTTGTTCAATAGTTAATCTTCGTTCTAATGAACTAACTCCCCTAGGTATGTATGTGTTAATACCTGAGTGCATATCGTGTCTTAGAATCTTTGCTGCGTGTTCTAAATAAGTGTTCTTTTTCTCAATTTCTATTGATTGTGTAATTCTATCAGTTATATCTGTTGCAATTTTCATTACTCTTTGTACTTTACCATCTATATCAAATACAGGATTATATGAAGCTTGAATCCAAACTTTGTTTTTATCTTTAGTAAACCTTAAAAACTCATCAGTAACATATTCTCCACTTTTTAACAATTTCCAAAACTCTTTATATTCAGGAGATTTTGAATATTCCTTTGAAACAAAAATCTTATGATGTTTACCTTTTAATTCTTTTTCTTCATAACCCATTTTTTCACAGAATAAACTATTAGCAAACATAATTTTACCATCCAAATCAAACTCAATAACCATATTCGATGTATTAATAGCATTCATCCTATTTTTTATATCAATTTCTTTTTTCTTGACTTCTGTTACATCATATCTGATTGACATATACCCCAAAAACTTACCATTTTCATCAAAATCACCTTTTATATATGAATCAACCCAATATAAGTTACCATTTTTATCCCTATTTGTAACAATCTCATTCCAAATCTTTTTCTCAACGACAACATCTTTGTACATATTAGCCCAAAACTCCTTGGGATGTTTACCCGAATTAACAATACTATGGTCTTTTCCTCTTACTTCATCTAAAGACCATCCAGATACTTCCTCAAACTTTTTATTTACATATGTTATTCTACCTTTATTGTCCGCTTTAGAAACCAAAACAGATGTATCAACAAACTTTTCGAACTCTTGTAAATTACCTCTCAAAATATTACTTTCTTTAACCGAATAAGCAAAAGAATATAGTGATGATAACATTTGAGCAAAGTTAACTTCTAATCCAATCCATTCCCTTAATGTTTTACTCTCAATACACACAACACCAATTACATCGCCTCTGTACATAATTGGAACATCCAACATAGATTTAATACCAAGGGGTTTCAAATACCCTTCAACAAAACAATATGTTGCGGTATGAGTTTCAGCATTGTTTGCAATAATAATCGGATTGATTTCTAAGTGTTCAAAATAGGCGATAAAATCTTTTTTATACATTTCCGCCCCACTATACCATTCATCTTCTTTTTTAATATAAAGTTGTTGACAGATAATTGAGGTTTTATCTGAATTATATAACCAAATTGAACATCTATCAGCATCAATTGATTCTGTTACTTCCTTTGTTAAAGTTTTTGCCCCATCCTTTACATTTCCTTGATAAAATAATGAATTGTGTGATTGTGATATAAGAACTTTGTTAAGTTTTTTGGAGTATTGTGTTAATTTTATATTATGTTTTAATTTATTAGTATATTCTTTTACCAAGATTGAAAAGAATGGTAAAAAAACAATAAAACAAGATAATTCAATTATTTTGATTAATTGTAGTGCGTCATTTATAAAAAATAATGAAATCATCTTCATTATAAAGAAAATTGACATAATTAAAACTGAAAAGTAAATAGAAATTTTAACCTTGATTGACATAATTGATAACTTTTTTTTATATAAATACTAACTGAACCTAGTTAATTGGTATTTATAAAAAAAACTATAAAACTATGTTAAAAATCGGTTCACAAGGAGAATTAGTTAAACAACTCCAAACAAAATTAGGCGTTACTGCCGATGGTGCATTCGGTCCTGGTACTGACAAAGCACTTAAAGAATGGCAAACTAAAAATGGTTTAGTTGCTGATGGTATTGCAGGTCCTGCAACACTTGAGAAAATGGGGGTATCTCTTCCAAAAGTCGAAAAAGAGACATTAAAATTGGACAAACTTAAAGGACAAATTCCTGATTCAGTAATCAATGAAATTAATGCCAATGGTGAAAAGTTCGGTATTATCACGAATTTGAGATTGACACACTTTTTAGCACAATGTTCAACAGAATCAGGTAACTTCAAAGCTGTTAATGAGAATCTTAATTACTCAAAGGATGGTTTGATGAAAATTTTTCCAAAGTATTTTCCTGGTAACTTAGCTGAATCTTACGCTTATAAACCTGAGAAAATTGCATCTCGTGTTTATGGAAGTAGATTGGGTAATGGTGATGAAACAACTAAAGAAGGTTGGAAATATCGTGGAGCAGGTTTTATACAGTTGACAGGAAAAGACAACTTCAAAAAATTTGGTGAGTTTTTAGGTGAAGATTTAGTAACAAATCCAGACTTAGTTGCAACGAAATACCCTTTAACTTCCGCAGCATTCTTTTTCAATAGTAACAATCTTTGGTCTGTTTGCGACCGTGGTACTGGTGAAGATGTTGTAACAGAAGTAAGTAGAAGAGTAAATGGTGGATTCAATGGTTTAGACCACAGAAAACACGAGTTCAAAAGATTCGAAAAATTACTTTTAGCTTAAAAAAATTAAACCCCACTTTTTAGGTGGGGTTTTTTATTATAAGAACTCAATTTCGTTTGTCTCAGGATTCCATTCGATTGTAAGTGGTTTGTGATGGTAATTATAACTTTCATTTAATACTGCGGCATTAATGTAGTGAGTGTCACCATCAAATGTGTAACCATATCCTGTGTGAATGTGTCCACACACATGAATCTTTGGTTTAATTTCTTTGATTCTATCAGTCAATAATTCACAACCAAGATTTTCAGGTCTACCAATTACTTTATCAACATAACCATAAGCAGGTCCGTGAGTAATTAATATGTCTGTATTATTTGGAATGTTACCCCACTTTTCTTTTAACTCATAACCATTCCTTGGAAGATTGAATGCCCAATTATAAAACTCAGGTTGCCAAGGACTACCATAAACACTTACAAGTTTTTCACCCACCAATACTTCATTATCTTCTATATATGTTATGTCACTATAGAAGTCCAAGATTTCTTTTACTTTCTCAGTATTGATTTGGAATCCCCAATCGTGGTTACCCGCAATGAATACTTTGTGAGTGTAATTGTCCAAACTATTGTACCATTTACAGAACTCACGAATTTCGTGTTCATAACCCATAGAAGATATATCACCAGCATGGATTAACAAATCACCACCAGGTAAATCATCAGTAACAAACTTGTGTTTGTTGTGTGTGTCAGATATAAATGTTATTTTCATAATTGTTGTATTGTCTTTATTTTAATACAAATATAAAGATATTTATGAATAAAAAATACAAAAATGAAAACAATTATTAGATTAACAGAAAATGATTTATACAAAATTGTTAAGAGAGTAATCTCAGAACAAGTAAGTGATGAAAACAAAGCAGGAAATTACCTTAAAAATAGTGTCCCATATTCTTTCAAAGGTCTATTTCCAATAAGACCAGATGTACAAAGTGCAACAATAACCTTCGATAGAACCCTTGGTAACATACCATCACCTCAAATTACCAAACAACCTATCAATGTTGCAGGTATTGAAAATGGTGTTCATTTTTTTATTAAAGATGAATCAGAAAGTCTGAAGTCTTATTTGAACTCCGTTTTGACTATGAACCTAAATAGTCTTGCAGGAAAACTAACAATAAATGGACAACCTTTAGACCAAGGGAGACCAGTTGACGAACCAAATGTAGGACCTACTTTTTACACAATTAGTAATGAGTTTAATAAATTGATTGGTGACCTTTCTTCAGGATTAGGTTTGTCAGGAAATCTGAACCCAAACAACGTTATGACATTTGTTAATTCAGTACCATCTATGACTAGAGATGAATTAAATAATATTATGAGAGCTGTAGAAAGTTTCAGAAAAGCATTCGGAAACTTCAAGACTGAGTTTGAAAAAAAGGGTGTTCAAGGACTTGATTTAGGTAAATTTTCTAACGTTGAAAAATATGGTCAAGCTTACTTTGGTGATAAAATGCAAGTGTATCTAACATTACAAGTTGATGATACAGGTGATGACCAATTGGATTCTAAATATGAAACATTCCGTGATATGATTGGACAACAATATTTGGAATTTGTAAAAAATGGAATAAAACAGAATAACATTTTTATACCTTCTTTAGAATCATTGTTTAAGGCGAGTCCAAGAATTAAAAACGAAATTGATAAAGGCGGTATTGGGGGAATGAACAAACTAAATCCTAAAATAAGTAAACTTGTTGTTGTGGTTTATTCACCAAATCCTGGAGGTGTAGAACTTGCTTAAAATATAAAAACACTACTTACGTAGTGTTTTTTTTTACCATTCCTTGTCTTGGAAGTCTGTGTAGTAAACCTTATTAGTGTAGTTAAATGAAAACTTTTCATTCTTGATTAGAGTTTTACAATAGTCTTTGTTTGGAAGTGATTTAGATAAGTAACTCATAAATGTTCTATCAATCCAAGCGGCTAATACATCATCCTTGTCATTACTATTGATATTCATCTTTTCTTCTGAGGATAGTGAATTGAACCAAGTCATAGCTAATGTGTAACTTTTATCAGTTATTCTATCAAAGTGAACTTCAACAGACTCAACTAATCTACCATTGTAAATCAACTCCACTCTAAAATCATACTTTGTTTTGTACTCAACAATACTATCAACGTAGAAAATAGAAAAAGGAATGTAATTCAAAGAATAATTTACCTTTTGATTCAAGTCAATTTTTAATCTTGTGGTATTGAAAGAAATGAAACTAGGTTTTGAATGATTGTCAATTGAAAAAACAGAATTAACCTCAGTTACATATTTTTGGGCATCAACAAACATAATATCATCACCATCGAAGTAATGTTTGTTTTTATTAACATCATTACCTTCAGCAATGTACAATTTGTTAGTTCTTATGATACCATTAGTAACATCAGAAATTGTGTCAATTGATTTAGATGGTAATGTTAAATCACCTACCATCATTGTAACTTGACAAAAAATAGATGTGGAAACCAAAAATGAAAGGAATAAAATACTTGTTCTCATAATCTCATCGTTTTTTTTTACAAGATAAACATATTTATTATAAAATAATAGAAAATAAAAAAAATTAAAAAATAAATTATGAGAAGAACTGTAAGATTAACTGAAAGTGATTTAGTTAAATTAGTAAAAAGAGTAATCAGTGAACAAGCAACAAGTTGTATGGAACCATTACAATCTCATTTAGAGGGTATGATGAACTTAGGTCCTAATTTCAAAGAAGGCCAAAAGAAACCATATAGAGATTTGCTTATTCAAAATTGTAGTGCTCTTGAAAGTTACATAAAAAGTAACCCTAATGTACAATTTGGTACAGAAACATTAAAAGCAAATAAGACAGCATTTGCATGTGTAACTTCTGTTAATTTTGGCAACAAAGAAGAGGATAAAGATATGGCTGTTGCTTTAGCTAAAGTTGGGGCTTTTGTAAATTGTGTAAAAGGTTCTGGTGGTAAATAAAAAAAAAGGATAATTATTATAAAAAAAACGAACTTAAACTAAGTTCGTTTTTTTTTATTTAATCGAAGTGTGTTACTAAATAATCATTCTTTTGACTATAATATATAGACACAAAAAACATCTTTTTTTCTGATGAGTTCTTTGATTTATATTCTATTACGATTCTTTCACCTTTATCCGATAAAAAATGTCTTGAGCTATGATAAGGAGTTCCCTCTTCATACAAAAAGGTTAAAAATAAAAATTTTTTTTCGATATCAGAATTACTATTAAGCACCAATAGATTTTCATATTCATAAAAAGTAATTAAATTATTTTGTTCCTCAATTATTCTATCATCATCGAGTGTACGTATTTGTTTTATGTTAGAATCCAAAGTGTCTATTCTACTATCAATTAAATCAGTTTTATTAAAATAAAAACCAATTTCTTTGAGTCCTTCTAATTCTAATGAATCCCATGTTGGTTCAGAATTAGGTATTCTTGATTGAGAATTAATATTTTGGGATGTAAAAACGAACAAGAAAAATAAAATTAAATTTTTCATACTTACTAATATTATATGTTTATAAATAAATTATATATACTCAAAAAAAAAGTTTTAGAAAATTTAATCCCACCAACCTCTCATACCAGAACCATCAAATTGGTCATCCCAATCTTTTTCCTTGTCGAACTTATCGTAGTCTTGTCCCTTCAATATTTCCCACAATTCATTCCATTCTTCATTTTCAAGCTCAGTAACCCTATTGAAATATTTGTTGTTGAATTCTTTTTCTTCATCAGAATCATAGTCAACTAGTTCAAAATAATCAGGTTTATCCTCACAAGGAACAAATTCGATTTTACTGGTATTGTAACCTCTACCCAATTCTTTTTCAACGATGTCAAAGTATCTGTCCTCACGGATATTCTTTAGGATTTCAACAACTCTGTTCATTTTATCAACTTTCTTGAATCGTGGTTTTTCTACCTCATTTCCTTTCACCTTGAGGTTTTTAGCCATATGTTCAGTAGATATCTCAATGAACCTCAAAGTCCCATTATAATCCCACCAGTGATGATTCCATAGGGCTTTTCTAAATCTCCAAATGTTTTTTAAAAAGTTAGGTAAATCTTTGAATAGGAATATTCGCAATTCATCATACCAAGTATATCCGTAAGCCATAAATTTTTGTTTTGATTAAAATAAGAAAAATTGTGAAATGTTTGAAAGAAAGTTCCCTTTCTTTTTTCGTGTTTTAGAAAGTTTACCTTTTTTTTCTTTTTCGAAATTGGAACTAAGTTGCCCCATCTGTTTGTCAGTTAATTCTTTGTTCCATTTTTTGACATACAACTCGAACAATCTTTCAGTTGTTCTCACTTGTTCTTCGTTCTGACAAGAATCAAGAACTTTCATAACCCAAGTGTATTGATTTAGTAACTCGTGCTTTGTCATTTCGATTTATTTTATTGGGTGAACAAATATTTCTCAGACAAAGATAAGTTTTATAATCTAATCCTCAAAATATTTTACATATTTTTTTATTGTTTGTCTTCTTTTTTTGTCGTCCACATCCGCAAATACATCAACAAGTAAATTATCAATTTTATCAATCAACTTTTTAAAGTTACCTCTTACAGGAACTGACTTGTCATCAACTAAAATCCTATATTTACCAAAGTATTCCTGAAATTCTGTTGGAACTTCATTGACTGGAAAATTTCTCCTCAAATAAACTAAAACTTTATCGTCAGCTTCTGTGTATTTGGCAAGTATATCCTCTTTTTCTTCTTCTGTAAGTACTATTCTTTTCATATTTATATAAATATTGATGATTATAACAAATTTACTTATTTTAATCAAATGAAGAAAGGATTATGGATTTTATTGAATAAAGTTTTCAAAAAGGATTTAGAGCTTCTTTATGGTATAGGTAGTGATGTAGAAATAACTAACATTATATTCAGTACAAATAATAAAATTCACGTGATTAGTTGTAAGTTAAAAATCGGAGATGTTAAGTTGTATGAAGACATAGGTGAAACAGGTTTAAATTATCTATTTGAAGAATCTTGGAAGTATTTGGGATTTTATGATAAAAATTTTATGCTACAAATATCTTTTGATTTGACATTTTAAATTAATGTGATTATTATTCATTCAATAAAACATTACAATTTAAAATGAAAAAAATTCAAGTAGGTGACACCGTTATAGTCAATTATACAGGAAGATTGGAAGATGGGACAATCTTTGATTCTTCACTTAATGAGGGACGTGAACCATTAACATCAACATTAGGTCAAGGTCAACTCATTTCAGGTTTTGAGGATGGTTTAATTGATATGGTAGTTGGTGAGACAAAAACAATCGAAATTGAACCTGAGAATGCCTATGGCAATTATCAATCAGAAATGATTACAATAGTATCCAAGAGTCAAGTACCTGAAACAATACAAGTTGGTGAAACCCTCCAAGGAAACACACCTAATGGACCGATTATTGTAAAAGTAATTGAAGTGACTGATGATTCAGTAACTTTGGATGCTAACCATCCTCTTGCAGGAAAAAAATTAATCTTTGATTTGGAAGTTATGGGTATTTCTTAGGAAATACCTTTTTTTTATTCATACATATACTTTTCATCATTTGGGAACTCTTTCTCAAACAACTTTATTAATCTTGCTGAATATGCGTTAGCCTCATCCTCATTAATTCCACCAATGTCAGGTCCTCTTTCTCTTCCCAAAATTGTCATTTGATATTCATGAATCCATTCATGAGCTAATGTTCTCAATATATCTCGATTCATCCTACCTGATGTTAATACTTTCAAGGTATGATTGGTGTTCCTAGACCCAGTAGTCATTACACCTTCCCTTTCACCAAGTAATTCAATAGTCAAGTCGTATTTTAAAGGGTAATTCTTTTGAATGAATTTAATAAACTCCAAATACAACTTATGTGTGGTCTTTTTTTTATCGTCTTTAAATACAATTTTGACTTTCATATCTATAAATATCATTTATTATAATTAAAATAAACAATGAATTATTGATATTTATTTAAAAAAGTGTTGTGAAAAAAATTGTCATTTCTGAAGAAGAAAAAAAACATATAAAAGGTCTATACAAAATTAATGAACAAGGAAAATCTCCTTTAGACATTATTTTTAGTACAGCATTAGATAAATTAGAAAAATTTAGAAGAGGTGAAATTGACCCTGAAGATATGACAACATCTGATTCAACATCCGATAGTAGTGAATATGATTCTTCATTAGTATCAAGTTTCGAACCTGGAGAATTTTTTGTACATCCAAATGCTGAATCTTTTAAAATTACTTACGGACCATCAGCAATAAAATTAAATTCACCCTCTGAATTGTTACTTAAAAGTATTTTTGCTCAAGCAAATACATCAAATTTGAAAGTTACAAGTACTTTAAGAACGTATGAAGACCAAGCGAGAGTTAATAAACAAAATAGTAGGTCAAATATAGCATCTTGGTATGGACAAGATGTGGTAAATGTTTGGGATAAATATATGTCAGGTGAATTAACACAAAAACAATATGCTGATTTTTTAGAAGATAGAGATAAAAAAAGAGGTAAAGTTTTAAGTAACCATATACCTGGATTTGCTATCGATGTTGCACCATATAGTGAACAATTTGCAAGTGCCGCAGAAAAATTAATGAAAACCCCAAACTCTGGGATAAGAAAGGTTCTAAGAGAAAAGAATAATAACGCTGTTCACATAGAATTCAATTTTCCTGTGACAGATAAAGGTGGTATTGGCACGATTCCAAAAATGCCATCAAAAAAAGAAGAAAAAAGATTTGATAAACAAATGTCTAAGGGGGGTATCATTGTTGATAAAAATAATAATACATCAAATTATGCAATTGTTTTCGGTGGTTCACCAAGTAGTTCATATGGTGCTCAGTTTATGTTTGATAAAGGTTCAAAAATACTTTCAGACAAAAATGTAGTTTATAGTAATTTTGAAAATTCATTGGACAATGTTTTGAATCAGATTAAATTACAAGACCCTAAGGCTAAAATAACTTCAGTAAGTGGATTTTCAGCTGGTGGTAAAAATGCTTGGGAGGCAGCAACTAAAGGTTATAAGGTGGGTTTAATTGACCCAGTTGTACCTGATTTTGCAACTCAATTTGTTGGTTCTAATTTTAATGGTGAATTACCCTCAAACATCAAAATGATATCAAGACAAGAAAATTGGTCGGGGCAATTTAGAAAACATGGTGAAAGATTAAAAAACTTAGAGTCGACTCAACCTGAGGTACGAAGAAATGTTAAACATGCCGATATGCCAAGTCAATTTTTTAGTGACTTTAAAAACTTTGTGTAAAAATATTAAATTATGTCAAGAAGAATGATAATCTCAGAAAATGAGAAAAATAGAATCAAAAGTTTGTATAAAATAATTGAACAAGAAATAAATCCTTTAGATATTATTTTTAAAACCGCAATGAAAAAACTAGATGATTATAGAAGTGGTAAAATTTCACCTGATGCCGATAATAAAGATACCGAATCAGATACTGAAATCGATGATAAAACTACTCCGTATAAATCAAGTGGTAAAGGCGATTTTTATGACATAACAAAAAAGGTTATTGAAAATTTTGAAGGCGGTTATTGGAATCCTGAATGTGCTGGTTATCCAGGTTCAAAACATCCTCGTAAAACAGGAATGTATAGTAGGTCAGGTGAAACAATGTTCGGATTGGATAGAGAAGCAGGTAAGATTGAAGATATATCCTCAGATGGAAAAAAATTCTTTCAGTTGATTGATGACCAAAAAGAAAAGATGGGTATGGATAATTTTTGTAAAAAATGGACTTGGAATTATAGGGGTGGTGAAATTAAAAATCAATTACTTGATTTAGCAGTAAAAACTATGAAAAGTTTGTTTGATAAAAATTCAAAAAATTATTTATCTGAAAAAGCAAGAAATATTGTAAATAATAGTAATCCATTATTATTACACTTCTCATACGCCACGTGGAATGGTCCTGGTTTCTTCAAAGATTTTGCAAAAAGTATTAATAAAGGTGTTGATGAAGGCAAATCAGAGAAGGAATTAGTCAAAATCGCTAAAAACGATAGAGACAGAAGATTAGGTGGTGGTGCATGGGCTAAAGCAAACGAAAAGGTAAAAGCTCTCATTGATAAAGAAGCCTCAGGTATAGTATAAAATTATTCTTTTCGACAATAAGGTACTTTACCTGAAGGGTCTTGTAGTACAACTCCGAATTCTGTTTTAATTTCAGTAGGATTAGGTGGATTTTTAACACTCGAACATAACGATAAGTTCTCATATGTTTTTTTATCCAACTTTTTAGTGGTTGTTGTTGTTACAACACCTTGTTCCATTAATCTATTTTTTTCAATTAAAACATTTCTTTCTTGTATGAGTTTTGTTTTTCTGTATGACATATTGTTTTTAAATATAAATATATATCTAACTCAATAATCTTTTAACCTGTTCCATAATTTGTACTTGTCTTCGTTCCAAATCATTAATTCTTTGTTTTTGTTGATTAGACAACTCCAAACTTTCACCTTTTATTCTATTTATTTCATTAAATAATTTGGTATGTTCATTTAGTAAACTACCATAAATTTGAGCTTTTTGTTCTTCAGTCATTTTTGTATTTTATGTTTTTTATCAAAAAATATGAGTTTTATATAAAACTTAGTGTTATTATACTATCAATAATACAACCATTTATTCTTTTGTCAATATGTGGTGAATTATGGTCTTTATCAAGTTATTGGAGAACACCACTTCAACCAATGTTCATAATAATAAACGCAGCCACAAGTTACTTCTTCTTTAGTACAGACAAATGGTTGGTACCTTCGATTCTGTTATTACTTCTGACTGCGTTTTCTTTAGACCTATACCCAACAACACATAATATTATTGCAGGTCTTTTCTTTCTCTCTTGTTCCTATCCTCTTATGACATTAAAAAGATTCCAATTTTTTGGTATTCTTTATTATATGTCAATATTTGTATTGTTGTATTCAGGTATGTTGTGGTTCGAGATTTATTGTGTTTTAATACTGGGGTCATACCATCTTACAATACTTTTATATAAACATCATTTAGATAAATTAAGAGAAGAATCACATAACAAATCATAACTTTGATTAATTTGATGTTTAATAATCAATTCATCATAACGCCATAACTCGTATTTTTCTATAACCATACCAATGTGTTTCCAATATTCACCAAATCCATAACCTTTACAATGATTTGTCCAATATTTCCAATTTTTACCAACAGCGTGTTTGTAATATTTCTTAAGAAATAAAGCATGGTCTTCAAATGATTCAGAGAAACTTTCATACTTTCTCCATTTTGTTCCACCCAAAGATACATAATAATCACCATCGTACAATTCTTTATAATACTTCATACCGAATAGATTATTTGCATTCTTTGCAATTGGTGAATACCCACCCCCACTTTCAGCTATCGCTTGTGCTAATTGAACACTTGTAGGTATACCATGTTCTAAGTGATAGTACATTGCAATTTCGTGGTAATTATCACAAAATTTACTATACGGGTGTTTTCGATTTATTTTCACCTTGTTTGATAATTGTATTGCTACAACATCATTGTGAACTTTCTTTTCAACCTCCGAAGAAACTGAAATTTTTTGTGGACTATTAGAATCCAAGGAAACCAACAAGAACCACAAAATGATTGCAATTATCTTTTTCATTTTGTTTTTTGTTTTTGTAAAACCACAATTCGTTTTACCCCATTACATTATAAATATAATAGTTAAGTAAGTAAAGCCACAAAGTGTTAAACTGGATAAACTGCGTTGATTTGGAGTTGGTAAGTTTTTTCAAACCAAGCTTTCAACATTTTTTCGAAAAGTTCTTTACCAAAAGCACCTGAAACATTCTTAAGTTCCCAAGCATGATATTCTAAATTGTAATCGTCTGAATTGTCTACTGGTAATACTTTAAACACATATTCATCGTCTTCCCAATCTATTTCAGGGTCAACATAATAAACATATGCTTGGTATATATCATAAGTCTTAAAATCTTCATACTCCCTCTGAACTTCAATTAGATTTTCATACTTCTCCATCATAGAATCAAACAAGTTTTTTAATCTTTCTTCCTTGTTTTCATTAACAAACTTTAACTTATTTGTAATTCTAAATTCATTTTTATTAAGTTGATGATGAAGTTCCCAGTTATGAATTGAGTTATTGTATTCTTCCAATAATATTTTTTTAATTATCTTTTTCATCTATTAGGATATAAATAAATTGTATTCTTGTTCTCTTCTATTTGCTAATCCCTCTGTTGTACCAATATAAAAAGTTTTCACAAGTTCAGCAGCTTTTTTTGTATTACCTTTTTTTAGTTCTTGTATAAATCTAGATTTTCTCATACTTGTACATCCAGCATTGAATGTCATTGAAACCATAGCATCAAATTGTCCTTGAGTTAATTTATAAGTTTTTAAATCATTTTTTTTCCATTCATCCATTATTCGTCTGATACAACCAATAGCATCGCCAGAATCTTGAACCAAAAAATCTTCAGCTTGTTTTTTGGTTATTTTCATACCAACCCTAACACCATCGGTATGACCATATCCAATCGTTGGTATTCCCCTTGAGTCAAGATATCCTACCAACTTAGGTTGTTTTACCCCACCAATTCTATTTGCTGCGTCACCCTCCCATTCTCTAACTATTTTTTTGTAATCATTTGTTATATTCATAACAGAACCATCCATCAATTGTTTCCCACTAATTTTCTGTGGTTCAGGATTGGCAATACCTTTTGGTTTTACCTTTTTTGTTGTTTCTATTTTTTTCTGAGAAGGTCTTTGAATCCCCACCATTTTATATGGGTCAGTTATATTTCCAATCGTTTTATTTACTTGTTGTAAAATATTATCGTATTGTTGTTCAGTAATTATAATTTTCATAAATGAATTTTACAATAAATATCACAAATAAAAATCCCCACCTTATTGATGGGGATGTGTCTGATAAATAGTTTAAAATTTATAATTATAAAAGTATTGATTTTCCGTTGAATCTTCTTGCTTCAAAAAGTATATCTAATGTTGTCTCACCTTCGAAACTGAAATACCTTTCAAACATTTCACTCATTAAACCACCCAAGAATCCAGTAACATTACCTGCAGCCTTAGAAATACCACTACCAATATCACTTGCGGTTTTCGAAATTTGTGAACCAACATTTTGGGCTGTTTTTTTTGCTGTCTGATAAGCACCTGAAGCTAAAGATTTAGCTTGTTCCCAAGTTTTACCAACCTGTGCTTGAACTGTTGACCATTGTTGTTTAAGATAATCTCCGACCAAATTAGCAATTGTACCTATTTTAGATGCTCCACTTAATACTGCAGCATAAATCTTGGAACCAAATTGTTTTGCTTGACCAATAATCCATTTACCTAAGGTTACTGATGAATCTTTAAGGTTAGAAAGTTGTTGTCCTACATATTGAGCACCCTTATCAATTAATATACCACCAGCTTTTAAAGTATCTACTGATTTCTTACCTAATTCAGTTGCCCCCCCAATAACTAATTTACCTGTTGATGATAATAATTTTAATAAAGCATCGGATGTGGCTTTAGCTATTCTATAAACACCTTTACCAATCAACCAAATAACTGCAGCACCATATATTACAATTGTAAAGGTAATGTTACCCAAAGTCACAATAGTTTGTTTACCAGCTTTCATTACTTGTTGTGCTCCACTAGATATAGCTTGACCGGCTACCTGAGCACCTTGTTTTACCGCAGTTACCGCCTGACCTACAGCTTGTTTTGTTGCTTGAGCGGCCTTTTGACCTTGTTGTTGTCCTGCTTGATAAGATGTTGTTTGTTCGTCTATTATTTTTTTTATTAATCTTGTCAAATCAGATTCAGTTAGAGTTATAATCCTTTTCATTTTTATACTTTTTATAATTTTATTATTGTCTATAAATATATCATAAAAATAAAAAAATTACCCATTATAAATTCAATATACCATCCTTGACTATTGTTTCATTTGGTAACCAAATCTTTATCTCAAAATTTTCAACCAGTTCCAATTCACCAATTTTTATTTTATCCTTTAGGTTTGGTAAAGTTATAATCAATGTTTGATTATTAATCTGACTTTCAAAATTATATCGACCATTTTTTGCCAAAACATCCAAAATTTCATACCTAAGATTTGTTTTAACCATCAATTCCACCCTAACATATGTCTTGTCCCAAGTTAAAACAGATTTTTTACACTCCAAAGGGAATACAACCTCATTCACATTTACATTAAAAGACCTAATTAATGTTTTCTCGGATTGTCCAAAAGAGATATAACTACCAAGTAAAAAAACTAACAACAGAATTAAATTTTTCATAATAAGATTTTTTTTAATCGTTTATAGTTCAAATATAACTATAAATATCAAAAAAACAAATAAAATTCTGTGGATTACTTCAAAAATTGTAATTAAAAACCCACTCTTACTCAGGTGGGGTTTAATTTACCTATAATAAAATTTATTTTGTATGAATTGTTCAATTATATCCCAATTATCTGAGTAATAATCTTCGTTGGAAATATACGATGGCTCAAACTCATAATCATAATCTCTACCATCGTGAAATTCTTGCATACTTCCTGTCAATTCAAACATTTCACCATTATCTAATTCCTTTGTGAATGTGACATCATCACCATCAAATTCAACATTACCATAAAACTTTTGTTCAAAATGAACTTGGATTGGGAAACTCTTACTGAAAATATTTTTTAATTCATTATGTAATTGAACTTTGATAGCATTTTCTCTTTTGAAACTTTCCTCACCAGGAAGAATAATCTCAAGCATCTTGCCTGTGAAGTAAACATCAACAATTTCATTCTTAAATGATTTCTTGACATATCTTATTACAGCATCTTCAAATTGACTTTCAGTTATTATAATTTTCATTCCCCACAATTTTTAATAAATGTATTTGTAATTAATTCACCATAATTTTTGATAAGATAATGTTCCATTTGATAAAATATATTTTCAAACTCCATATCTTCTTCATCAATATTATAATGAGAAGTAAAATTAAAATTATTATAACAAAACTCATTAATTGCCTCAGTTACGACAATAAGAAATTGACTTGGGGTTTCATAAAGGTCACACATACCAATTTTCTTATCGAAGTCATAAACTTTATGAAATTTATTTTCCATATAGAAATCAATTAAATCAGTAATTCTTTTATCCTCCAACTCGAAACCAAATCTATCAATAAATTGATTTGTATCCATACCCATCATTCTGGCCGTATTATAGATACCATCTTCCATAACCTTTTTGGATATGGTTTGTTTTAATTTCTCCAACTTACTTTCCGAAATAATAATTCTCATATACAATATATATTAACAATTTCCAACATAAGAACCGATGTGAAAATTAATACCTGAAAATATTGTTTTCAATTCCTCTTTTATTTCTTTTTTTAATCTAACAACATCAATCCAAAAATCATCAGTATTATTTTCATCCCTCCAATCTTGAGATATTATAGCCATTATCCAAAACACATCATCCTCATCATAACCATCAACCTCAAAACGACATATCTTACCTGAATATCTATTTAATAATTTATCCAAATACTTTTGTAATACTCTATCAAATTGATTCTCGTTAATTCTAATCTTCATATATTATATCGTTGAAAAATAATTTTATATTTGGGAAATGTGTACCAATTAAATATTGAATTGTTGCTCTAATATTATCAAAATCCTCTCTATTACCACTAACATAAAAATTAAGATAAACATTTAATCCTGTATATGGCACAATTCTATCAATCTCAATTCTCTTAACAGATTCCAACTCCTCCAATTCATCCATCTCACCCAATCCCCAATCCTGAGATTCTTCTCTCAAATTATCCAATTCACCATCAATCAAATTTTGAATGTGTTTTTTGAATTTCTCCAATTGTTTATCCGTGATTTCTACTTTCATAATATATAAATATCTTAAATAAAAAACCCAACTTTTATTGTTGGGTTGTTAAACATTTTTTCAAAACCTCTTTATTCTCATTCATTCTTTTCAAGGTTTTCTTAAATGATTTTTTACTTTGTCTTTTGTTTCTTGGAACTCTTTTATTCTTTGCCATAATTTTTTAATATAAATATACTTCTATAAAAAAAAGGTTAGGGACTCAATACGAGTGAAACAAGGAAATCATCAGATAATATTTAATTATTTTGGTGTTTAAAAGAAAAAGGTCTTTTTATTATTTGACAACACTTTTTACACAACCATTTTTTTTCTTTATCTATTTGTTTGATAGTCCCTTTAGCATCATTCATCAAACATTCATTATCAAAATCACAATGTTCTAAACCTAAATTATGACCTATTTCATGTAAACATACTTTTTCAACCCTTTCTTTTATAATTTCTTTAGATACATTTTTTTTCATTCTGAATGTTGATACAACACAAGTGTTTCCAGGTCTATATCCCAAACCAAGAATACCCCATTCATCAATCATACCCTTTTTCATTGTAATATCAATTTCAGTAATAATTAATAGATTTTGATTTGAGTCAAATTTTTTTAATATTGTACTTGCACAATATCTTTTTTTACTTTTGGAAAGTAAATCATCAGTTAATTCAACACGTGGTTTTATTTCACACTTATAATTGTAAAAGGACTCAACTGAATTTTTGATGATGTTTAAATATTCTGGTGAAACATCACCTAAAGGTAGGATATTAATTTTTGGTTTAATATCTGTTTTTTTAATATTTTTAGATATCTTTTCATTTGTTGGTTTACACGATAATAGAAATATTGATGTCACCAAAATTGTTGTAAGTATTATAATTGTATTTTTCATAATACAAAGATAATAAACAAAGACCTAACTACAAAAGATTTTCTTATTGTAATTACACAAAATTACTAGTACCTTGAGCCCCAAGTGATTGAGGAGATGGGCATACCTCACTATTTAACATTTTATCGAAATAATTTTTAGAATTATCAACCAAATAGTTCTCATTGGATTCTGATAATACAAAAACTTTAGCTTTATCCCAATATTTTTGTAAAATATTCAAAAATTCTGTTGTTAAATTTATGCAACCATATGATAAATCTAAATTTAAACCACCAGTGGATACCGCATTTATAAATTCCTTTTTTGCCTCAGGGTTTTTAACATCTCCCAAAAACTTTTTTGCCTTTTGTAATACTAATGTTCGTGGTTGTTCTAGGTAATAACCATGAATTGCTTGTGTGTATTGTTTGTTATTTTGAACCAAATGTTTTATATTATTTATCTTTCCCGCATACGATGCGTCACTCGTAATCGTACCCATATCATAAACACCAGGAGAGGTAAACCTCTTGTTATTTCTATCTATCCAATCATACACATAATCATGATTGTATTTTCTATTCTGACTTGTTTGGTCAACATATCCCTTACCATTAATCCATTTAAAACCCGCTTTGATAGCTGACTCATCCCAAGATAACATAGCATTTGCTATATCCGTAGGGTTAGTGGGTTGTTTGTTTTTTCCTGAAATAATTACATCTTTCGCAATAAAATTACCATTCGGGTCAAACAGATATATCAATTGATTTAAAGTGTCAACTACAATCAAATTATAAGTTCTCATCAATGGTCTAATACAATTCAAAGCAATTTCACAAGAAATTCTATCATTCTTTATTGTTTTATAATACATTTCAGCTCTTTTATTTATTAAATTATTAATATAATTCCAAATAGTTGTATCAACTGTAATCGATGGTAAATTAAGTTGTTTTTTGTAAAAATCGTAAATATTTTCAATATCAACAATTTGTTTAGAGTCCTTATTAATATAAGGACAAAATTGTTTTTGTCTCTCTGATGATTTTTTAATTTCAGGTTTTGATTCTTGTTCACTCAAAATACCATACAATAATTTGATTAAAACCTTTTCCTCCTCCGTAATTCTAACTTTCATAAATTTTTATTTATAAATATATCAGTCAAATAATAATCCCCACCTATGTAAGAGTGGGGATTATTAAATTTTAAACCAACCTTCTAATTATTTCTCGTATCTTGGCTTCAGATATATTTGTACCTCCACCATCCAACTTATCAGTAAAACCTTTCAACTTATCAAATGCTGGATGAGAAGATATTGGTTCTTTTTTTGCATCCTTCATAACATCCCAAGTTGATGGCTTAATCTTCATATGGTTTTTAACCAAATATTTTATTTCATCAACATCAGTTCCTTCATAAGATTCAACCCAATCTCTAAATTGTTCAACATATTTTTCTGATTTATCTTCATGTCCATATGCGGTAGGTTCTCCTGTCTTAGGATTAATTCCATAGGTATCCATTTTACCCAAATCATGAAATAATGCGGTCATTATCATATTGGGGTCATCAGGATAATGATGATACGCCCTCTTGATTACAACCAAAATATGTTTTAATGAATTACCCTCAGGATGCCATTTTGGATTCTGTTTTGCATCCCATTGTTTGAATAATAATTCTTTTAATTCTTGGGGTAAATCATCATATAATTCTCTATACGATTTTGGAAATTCTTTTTTGTTTTCTTCCATTTCATTTATTGTTTGTTTAACCAAACTTAATAAATCTCTTTCAGTTAGTCTAATTATTTTTTTCATATTTTAGTTTTTATTTATAAAGTCATTATATACATTCTCATCAAAGAAAAATCTACCCCCCAATTCCACAGAATTAACACCATAGTCATATCTATAATCATTATCAAGATATGCCTTGATTAAATCACCACCATCCACAGTTATGGTTACCAATGGAGAACCCTTTTTTTCATATGAAACATCATCATCCACCCTTTCCTCATTTCCCTCACCAATATATTCAAAGTCATCATTCATAAAACCCAATAACATATCAACCTCTTGCTTTAATCTTTCAGGATTTATATAATCACCATAGTTAGAAAAGAAATCATCAATTTCATCCTTAAATTGTTCATAGGTAGGATATTCACTTGATTCATCATCATTTGTCATTTCAAATTCATCATCACCATCCATTTCCATTAATGGTTTTACATTTCCCAAACTTGATTTCAATAATTTATTGAATTTTTGTGTTTCAACAATCAAGGAATTATTATATTGTTCCAAGATTCTATTTTTTTCTTCACCAGATAAATCGTTTAATAAATGTTTCATAATTTTTTATTTATAAATATATTTTATTTCAAAAAAGGGGTTGGGGATTGAATACGAGTGAAGGGAGAAAAATTATATTATAATAACCCCATTATCGATTTAATCTCCATCTTCAATTTATCAAAATCAGGCATCTTAAAATAACCCTGCCATACCAATGTCTTCCCATTCTCCATATTCATTGTCGTACCCACTCCATTAATTAATTTCTTTGACAGTTCAACATTAGATGTGGGACTAGTAACAAACAAACGATATGTACTCTCATCATCAACAATCTTAGGTCCAACCTTCAACTCTAATTCCCCACCATTCTTACCCTTATAATATAATTGATTGTTGACAAAAACCATCCCCAATTCCTTACCAATCTTTTCCATATCAATCTTACCTTGAAAGGTGGGAACACCAGGAGGAGCTTGGTCAATATACAAATCAACATTCTGCTCAGAAATTATTCTATTTACCAATTTAATTAATTCACCCTCTGTTAATCTTATAATTCTTTTCATAAATCAATTTTAATATAAATATACAAAATTAAAAAGGGGCTGGGGATTTGAATACGAGTGAAACGAGAAAATATAAAACCCCACTCTATAATGAATGGGGAAACTAATTTACCTAATAATAAGATTAGGATTTATCTTTATGTTTTCAAATATAGTGTCAAAATTATAAATGATGATATTTCTACTTTCATAATCAGTAATATCCTTTATGTAATAACCAGTAGTTGCCGACAAACTATTATGTTCCATCTTGGTTACTGTCACCGTAACATTGTACTTATATAAAAAATCAGTAAACTCCTCAATCGTCATATCAGGGTTTTGTTGAAGATATTCCAATAACAACACAACAATAACAACCCTATTAACAACATGCTCCTTAACTATCTTAAACTCATCCTTTTTAAGTTCACTAATCATCCCATTCTTTTTCATTTCCTTTATCACTTTCTCCAATTCAATTACACCAACAGATTTTAATCCAGTATCAAAAAAAGAAACATCAAATATCTGACTCCTTAATGAACTAACCAAAGCATCGTATAATATAATATCATTATTCCTAGCTTCAATACAATCTTTTAAACATCCTTTGATAAGAATATAACAAGCTTTAATTCTTACTTGCTGACTTGGACTTAATTTTTTCATTTTAGTATTTTTTTTTGTTAGTAATCTCAACAAAGATATTACTATTTCACAATTTCTAAAATTTTTCCAAAAATATTTTTTTTACAATTTCACTTATATTTGTACACATCAGATTTTTTCCCAAAAAATGGGTTGGGGATTTGAATACGAGTGATAACGAGAAAATTATAATTCCGCAATTTGTTGCTCAATTAATTCTTTATATAACGGATGTTCTTTATACTCTTTCAATAGGCTAAAATAAAAATTAATCTTTTCATCTATCCTTTGTCCCGCAGGTTGTGATGTATCCCATAACTCCAAATTCTCAATTCTATTGTCAGTCCTTATCCCATTTATATGATGTATGTTTTGGTGGGGTAATAATTTGATTCCGTAGTGTTGTTCATATATAACCCTATGTTCTCGCATCCCTCTGAATTCACCATGTCTATATTCAAGATATCCCTTCCCATTAACTATTGGTTCACCCCCCTTCCAATTATAATGATTAGACCCCGACATTCTTTCACTAACAATATCTTTAACCAAACATCCACAAGACCTTGTTGGATTTTGTTTTTTTGTCAAATCCTTTCTGAAAACATCCACCTCATTACCACAATCACATTGACATTTCCATTTAACACCATAGTTCTTTACCGACTCAACAAATTCAGTAACAACTAATCTACCTACCCTCATACCTATTATATTGTCAATTCCTTTTTCCTTTTTTACATAGGTTTTTTTGTGACGTTCTTTTCGCTTGAGCAATATTGATTCTTTGTTTTTTTCATATTCATTTTTCTTTCTAATACTAGTACAAGGTTTACAATAACTAGCCTTACCATATGTCCCCTTTTTGTCATTGAAAAAATCATCCAGTACCTTCCCAATTTTACAAGAACTACACACTTTTTTTACTCCACACATATTATTCGATTTTTTTAAAGATAGGAGTAATTTTCCAATTTCCCAAAATTTTTTTTTCAATATAGGGACATTTTTCCAATTTTCAGAATTTTTTCCATAAATATTTTTTCACCCATATACTTTGTTTAGGGGATTGTCCCCCCTTTTTACGAAAAATACGACAAATATAGGGAGGGGGGATACGGAGGAGGGGGGTATATACCCATACCACCCCCCATATAGGCCACCAACCCCACCCATACCATTTCAAACAATCAAATAAAATAGATAGCCCCTCCTATGTCAAATGAAACCCTATGACAATATGACATAGGTAATGCTCTCGTATATGATGGGGATATGAACATAGTTATCCACTGACAAGATGACAATGTGGATAACAATAATAAAATAAAGATGGGGGAATGTTTGGTAATGCCGGCACCATATATTACCTTTGTTGTTCACACTTAAATCAAGAACCAATATGAAGAAGACATTATTATTAATGTTGGTTGGGGGTTCATTGTATTCTCAGGGAATAGATTGTTCGAGTATGTTCAACCCCACCAATAAGACCATTCAATTAATTGACTCACTTAATATGAGTGAGATGACCTATCGTGTACAGGTTGTATCATCATCCTATGTAGACAGGAATAAGTTTGGTAAGTATTTGAGGACGCATAGATGTGAGGTGGACTATTGTTTATTACCGAGTGGTAGGGAAGTATATAGATATACCATATCCCCAACCATTGTTAATAGTTATACTGAGGCATTGAAGTTGATGGAGGTATTGAATAGGACTTATGATAATCCGTTTGTGGTAATGTATCGCAAGGGGAAAAGAATTAATTAGAAATGTTTTGTAGTGTGGGGATGGTTTATTATCTTTGTTGTATCACAAACACCACCACTATGATTGAAAACATTGTAAAGAAACTTATGAAGGGAAAGACATTTACTTGTCAGGGATATGGATTGACCATTACTTACAAGGTGAATGTTAATGTGAAGATTGATAGTAGACATTGGAAGGGAGAGTATAAGTATATTGATTTGAACATCAAGGTGATTGAATGTGTTAGAAGTGGTTATGGTCGTAATATTACCTTATTTAAGAATGGTAGGGGTAATAGGAGTGACTATAGAGATGTACAGGATATTGTTAGACAAGATATGAATAAGTGGGTGTCCCCAATCTTCTCTACACATTTTTATAGAAACTATTACACATTAATTACGCATCTTACTGAGATTAGAATAAACCGTTATACATATAGTTAATATGATTTACTTAATAGTAATACCGACCATCCTCGTTTTAATATGGTGGTTTATCTTTTATCTTGGGGAGAAAGTTTCCAAGAGATATCCCACCTCTTTGTTTGCCAAGTTTTGGAATAACTACATTTGTATGGGTATTCCTGATAACGAGGATATGTAATCTTTTAGTTTGGCAAGAGAATCAGTTCTTATCTCCATTTGGAGCTTGGTTAAATCCCCCTCGTTGAGTGGGGATTTTTCATTTATATAATCTATGATTTCGAACATATATACTTGTGTCAGCAGATAGACAGGTTCAGTTTGGTATTTGGACCTTTGTTCCCATTCTTTATAATTACATCCCCCTACTATTGTCATTGTATCTTCTTGTATTGTGTATATAACATGATACTCCTTGTCTACTTGTTCTATTATGGTGGGGATATTGGATAGATAATTGTTCATAACTTTGTTTATAAAATGTACCTGACGCTATGTCA
>Ga0164293_10000969_pt1 | contig 24017 bp, 18 predicted proteins | sample GEODES118metaG_FD_111487 | JGI IMG/M metagenome (GOLD analysis project Ga0164293, IMG submission 111487) | Eutrophic lake water microbial communities from Lake Mendota, Wisconsin, USA - GEODES118 metaG | ecosystem: Environmental > Aquatic > Freshwater > Lake | place: USA: Lake Mendota...
ACGCCCACGAGCATCATCGTGGCGAACGTCCACAGCGCGAGCGCCGCGCCGATGAACCGCCAGGGGATTCCTGTGGCTGGTGGTGGGGGGGCGTTGGCGAGCCCCTCGAGCGGATCGACGGCGGCCGCCTGCCGTGCCGGCCACCACGCCGCCGCGACGGCGACGACGATCCCCATCAGGGCCGACAGCGGGATGATCGCCGGATGGACGACCAGACCGGTAAACGGTGCCTGGAGCGAACGGGAGATCCCGGCCGCGATCGGCCGGGCGGCAGCGAGCCCTGCCACGATCCCGATCGCCGCCCCCACCGCACCGAGGAGGGCCGACTCCGCCGTGATCATCCGGCGGATCTGCCGGCCGCTGGCACCGAGGAGTCGTACCAGCGACAACGATCGCCGGCGTTCCGTGACGTTCATCAGCATCGCGTTACCGACGATGAACCAACTCATCGCCACGGTCAGGCCGGTGACGAAATCGAGTCCGAGGTCGGCCGAGTGCATGACGTCCTCGGCCATGCCGGCCCGTCCGGCCGGGATCTCGGCCAGCAGCGACGCGGGAAGCGTGCGGCCGGCGGCCGCTACGAACGCGGCCCGGTCGGCTCCGTCATCGAGGGCCACGCGGACGCGGTCGACGAGCCCCGCCGCCCCCGACATCGACTCGAGGGCCGCGATGTTCACGATCACCCCCGCCCCCTCGCCGAACCACCGCATCGACGCCGAAACGGCGATCCCGACGACGGTCATCCGCCGGATGCCGCGCCGGGCGAAGAACAGGATCTCGTCGTCGACCGACTTTCCCAGGCTCGCGGCCAGGTTGTCGTCGAGCACCACCTCGTCGTCGGCAGCGCAGGGGCGTCCCTCGGCCAATTCCAAGAGGCCGATCGAGGCGAGTCTCTCCGCGTCGACCCCGACGGCGATCTCGCGGACGCGTTTCTCACCCACGCGCAGCAGGGTCGGCCGGTAGAAGAGCGGCACGACCGCGCGGACGCCCGGCATCGCCGCCAACCGCGGCACGTCGCTCGCCTCGAACCGCCCCCCCTCGCGGGAGAGGATGTCGACCGCGGGAATCCCCTCGATCGACGACGTGAGCTTCTTGTAGCCGGCGCGCGAGGCATCGGCCGAGACCCACGTCGCCACGACCGCCCCCACCGCGACCGCCACACTGGCGATCGTCGCCAGCGCCCGTCCCGGCCGACGCGTCCACTGCCGGACGAGGAGCCGCCGCAGTTCAAAGAGGCCGAGGCTCATCGCCTTTTCCTTCCCGACCGCCTGCCACCGGCCGAACCGCCGCGTCCGGTGGTCTGGCGGGTGACCGGAGGCCCGCCGCCGCCGGCGGGTGCGTCGGGCCGGATGGTGTCGGAGACGATCCGACCGTCTTCCATGCGGATACAGCGCCCCGCTTCGGCCGCGATGCCGGGGTCGTGCGTGACCAGGACGACGGTCTGACCGTGATCGGTGACGAGCGAGCGGAGCAACGCCACGACGCGCCGCGAATTTTCCGAGTCGAGCGCGCCGGTCGGCTCATCGGCGAGGACGATCGCCGGCGCGGTGACGAGGGCCCGTGCGATCGCCCCCCGCTGCTGCTCTCCGCCGGACAGGGCATCGGGGCGGTGGTCGGCCCGGTGCGCCATGCCGACGGTCTCGAGGGCGGCACGGGCGGCCGCGTCGCAGCGGGCTTCGGGGATCCCGTCGAGCACCAGTGGCAGGCCGACGTTCTCGACGAGCGACAATTCGGGGAGGAGGTTGTATCGCTGGAACACGAAGCCGATCCGGCGGCGACGGACGAGGGCCAGGTCGTCGTCCCCGAGGGCGGCGAGATCGACCCCCTCGAGGAGCACCCGCCCCCCGGTCGGGCGAGTGATCCCGCCGAGGAGGTGGAGCAGCGTGCTTTTTCCCGATCCGGATGCACCGGTGATCGCCACGAATTGCCCCGCCTCGATCTCGACCTCGACCCCGCGGATCGCCATCACGCCGGCGGTCGTGCCGGCGGCGGCCCCGAAAGACTTCTCGAGGTGCTCGGCTCGGAGGATCGCCACGTTTCGCGCCTCGGTTGAGGGACGGCCTGGAAGGACACGGGGGATGGGGAAAACCGGGTGGAAGAAAGTCCAATGTACCCCATCAGCCGCGAACCTCCGATCCCAGCCGGCGGACCGTTCGGATGCGGTTTTCTGAAGCGGTCGGCCAAGGATTGACGAGTCTTCCGGATGTGCATCCGGCGGACACGCCCAAACCCCGACCACGCACCTGGAATCCGCCATGACCCTCCATCCACACTTTCGCCGTCCCGTCCCCCTCGTGCTGGCGCTGGCCAGTGGCATGTCGTGGGCGGTGGCCGACGAGGCGAACTGGCCGCGTCCCACCGGGGCGCCGATGCAACTGCCATCGTCAGAGCTTCCCCTGGCGGTGGCACCCGATGACGGATTCGTCGACGGCATCCCCGCGGAGGCGCTCACGCCGACCCCGCGGACGCTCGAGGAGTTCGTCGCTTTGGCGGAACGGAGCCATCCTCGCCTGCTCGCCGCCAGGGCTGCCGTCGAGGCCGCCCGTGGCAAGGCCGTACAGGCACGCCTCTACCCCAATCCGGTGATCGCCGGTTTCAGCCCGCAGATGGCCGGCCCCGAAAGCCAGTGGAGTGGCACGGTGGCCCAGGACATCGTCACCGGCGGGAAGCTCCGTCTCCAGCAACAAGCCGCGCTCCGCGACATCCAAGCTGCCGAGTACGAGCTGATCCGGGCCCGCTTCGATGTCCTCCGCGGAGTGCGCCAGAGCTACTACCAACTCCTCGTCGCCCAGCGGAGGATGGAGATCTACAAGCTCCTTCTCGACATCGCCAAACGATCCTACGAGATCGGCCGACAACTCGCCGAAGCGGGGGAGGGGACGAAGGCAGACGTCCTCTTCTGGAGCATCGAACGCGACCGGGCCGAGGTCCGGATCCTCAACGCGACGGTGTTCATCGAGACCGGACGCCGCGAGCTCGCCGCCGCGATCGGCCTGCCTCGGGTCGACATCGAGCGACTCGAGGCCGATCTCTTCCAGGAGCTGCCGAACTTCGATCTCAAGGAACTCCAGGAGGCGGTCGTCCGCAGCAATGCCCTGCCACGGGTCCAGGAAGCGCGGATCGCCGGCAACCAGTGGGCCCTCGAGCGTGCCGTCGTCCAACCGATCCCGAACGTGAATCTGATGGGCGGCTACCAGCGGCAGGTCGGTATCCCGGCCCAGGATCAGGGGCTCGCGCAGGTGATGATGTCGGTGCCGCTCTTCGACCGGAACCAGGGGAACATCCGGGCCGCCCGCGCCGAGATCGCCACCGCCCGGGCCGACCTGCGACTGGTGGAGCTCGGCCTCGCCACCCAGACCGCCCAGGCCGTGGCCGCCTACCGGACCTCGCAACGGCTCGTCGACTGGTACGAGGAGTACATCCTTCCCAAGGCCCGTGAGACGGTGACGCTCACCCAGACGCTCTACTCCCGCGGCGAAGTGACATTCCTCAGCTTGCTGCAGGCACAGAAGATCCTTACCGAAACAGAATTGGCCTATGTCGATGCCCAGGCCGAGCGCTGGACGGGAGCGGTGACGATCGCCGACCTCCTCCAGCTCGAGGAGTTCCCGCCGAGGGCCGACGCGCCGGCCGTGCAGCCGTTGGCAAGCCCGACGCTCCCCGAGGACGTGCGAGCCCCGGCGGCGAAGCTTCCCGAAGCTGCCGGTGGCAAGGCGCCTGCCGAGGTCAAGCCGGCCGCCGCGGACGCCCGTCCGGCCGCGCCGCCGGCGGCAGCCCCGGCTTCCCCGAAAGCTCCGCCCGCCGTACCGCCGGCCGAGAATGTGCCGACGCCCCGGCAGCCCGAGCCCGCGGAGATCCCGGCAGGGCAGGGGAACCGCCCTCAGACCTCGGCTTCCACTCCCGCTTCCGGCGACGTGACGCTGGTGGGAGGCGTCGTCGAGCCGCCCGCTGCGGCGTCCCCCGCGCTCGCCAAGGAGCCTGCAGCAGGGTCACAGCAACCGACCAAACGACGGGGGCTGCTCGGCCTGTTTCCAGATGCCTATTTTCCCGGCCGTGGTGCGGCCCGGCGATAGCCGGTTGCGGGTGTGGCAAAAGTCACTCGAGACTTTTGCCACCTCGAAGCCCACCGGTTTCCTCGAGTGCCGCACACGCGTGACCGTCACGTGCGATCGGGCCGGAAGTCTCCCTCCACAGCCCGCTAGTCGGCTGCGATCTCGAGATCGAGATGGGCGTCGCGGGTGGCGGTGGCGACCGTATCGGTCACGCTCCACTCCAGACGATGACGCCCCGGCTTCGCGTCTTCCGGGATGCGGAGGAAGTAACGGACGAAGTAGTCGCGTCTCGGTGAGGGGCAGGTCTCCACGATCGGGTCGAACGACCACTGGCCGACGCGCTGTCCGGCCGCATCGACCAGGCGGAAGCTGGAATCGATGCCGGTGGTGTGGCCGTCGGCGGCGGATCGGATCTTCAGGCGGTCGAGTTCGAAGTACACGATCACTTCCTGGCCGGGGCGGAAGGTCGTCGAAGGGAAGCGTTCGACGTTTCCCCATCCGCGTACACGGGTGGCGAAACACGCGTTGTTGACTGCCGGTCCGGACGGGGTGGCCACGGCTTCGACAACCGTTGCCGGAGGCTCGAACGACTCCGGCGTCGGGGGCATCGGCGTGGGCGACGTCGGTGCGACCGGCTCCGCCGCTGTCACCTCCGATGGAACCTCCGAGGAAGCGGCGGGCGTGCCCTCCGGTTCGATCAGCGCAGCCACGGCGACCGGCTCGGGATCGGCGGCGGCGATCGGCCGGGCCTGGAGATCGACGACATCGATCGGCTGCGGAGGGGGCGTGACCGGCTGGGGGGCGGAAGGCTGCGGTGCCGCTGCGGCCACCGCCGCCACCGACAACGGCGCGATGGTCACAGGCGCCACGGGGAGCACCTCGACCGCGGGCTCGCGGGCGGGGAGATCCGCGGCCACCGCGGGCCTGGCCTGCGGCGGGACCGCCACGTCGGCGGGGGGCATCTGCGGCGGCCGGACCGGTGCGGGAATGTCCAACTCGATCACCCCGCCGGTCGAAGGACGGGCCGTCGTCACCCCTTCGTCGCCATCGGTAGCGGCCGCGGAACCCCGAGTCGCCTCCAGGGTCGCGGCGAACTCATTGACCACCACCGCCCAGTCCTCGGGGCGAGTCTGCTCGAGGGTCTTGATGAGCAGTTCCTGGGTGGGAGCGTCGATGCCACCGGCGGCCGAAAGACGGGCGACGGCGTTGTCGATCACTTGATCGAGTTCGACATCCTCGGCGGGATCCGATGGCTCATCGTGTTCGTCACTGGCCGCGACGCCCGGGTCGACGTGCGACATCGACGCATGGTCGAGGTCGTGCGGGGAGGAAAGCGAGGCAGCGGTCTCGCGGAGCGCCTCGCGCAGCGTCGTGGCGGTGAGGGCCGACATGCAACCGGCCTGGGAAAGGAGGCCGATTCCGACCAACGCCCATCCAGCCAGACCGAACTTCGCCCGCAGGAGGGGCCATCCCCGACCGGGGATCTCTGCCGACGACGTGTCGCGTTCGCTGTCCATCGGATTCTCGCTCGCGAAGGTGACGCTCGTCCGGCTGCCCCCGCGGTGTTCACGTCGAACACCGTCGCCAGCACGGAACCGGCACACCGGATCGCGCGGGAAGGTAGGCCCACCCGATTGCACGAGGCAAGGCCAGATACCCTTTGCCCTTGCGGACCGCGGTCGCAAGCGACCGGGCCCGGGGTCAGCGGGGGCGGAAAGAGCCCACGCCGAGGAGGGTTTGTGTCGCTGATTCCCGATGTCGGCGGCTCCGGGCCCGCAACCGAGGACGATTCCGCGCCGCCTGCTAGAATCCGCCCGCCCCCACCGGAAGTCACGACGCTCCCTCCGGATGCCGCCATGCCCACTCCTCCCCCAGTTTCCCTGGATTCCCCCGGCGCCGTTCCGGCGTCATGGACCCACCGTCACCTCCTCGATCTCGAGCGGCTTTCCCCCGAGGAGATCGGGCTCCTCCTCGATACGGCCGCCAGTTTCAAGGAGGCCACCCACGGGTGTCGCCGAAAGCTCTCCGTGCTCGGGGGCCGGACGATCTGCAATCTCTTCTTCGAGAACTCCACCCGTACGAAGACGAGCTTCTCGCTGGCAGCCCGTCGCCTCGGGGCGGACGTCGTCGACTTCTCGGCATCGGGAAGCAGTCTCTCCAAGGGGGAGTCGTTCATCGACACGGCGAAGAATCTCGAGGCGATGGGGATCGATGCCGTCGTCGTCCGCCACTCGACCCCCGGCACGCCGCACCTCCTGGCCCAGCACCTCGGCGTCGGCATCATCAATGCCGGCGACGGACCGCACGAACACCCCACCCAGGGGCTCCTCGACATCTTCTCCATCCGGGAGCGGCTCGGTGATCTCGCCGGCGTCACGGTCGGGCTCGTGGGCGACATCGCCCACAGCCGCACCGCCCGCTCGAACATCCACGGCCTCCTCAAACTCGGAGCCCGGGTGATCGTCTGCGGCCCGCCGACCCTCGTCTCGCCCCGGTGGCGGGAACTCGGGGTGGAGGTGTCACACGATCTCGATGCCATCGTCCCGGTGTGTGACGTCCTCAACCTGCTGCGGATCCAGTTCGAACGGCAGAACACGCGGCCGTTCCCCTCGGTGCGTGAATACGCCCATCTCTACGCGATGACAGCCGAGCGGATGCAGCGGGCCCGCCCCGGGCTCCTGATCCTCGCCCCCGGACCGATCAACCGCGGAGTCGAGGTGTCGGCCGAGGTGGCGGATTGCCCGCAGTCGCTGATCCTCGATCAGGTGGCCAACGGCCTCGCGGTGAGGATGGCCGTGCTGTGGCTCGTGTGTGGGCCACGTGCAGAGGGGGCGACGACGATCAACCACGGCGACGGGAGGGGAATCTGATGGCGACACTGCTCATCCGGGGTGGGCGAGTGATCGATCCGGCACAGGACATCGACCGGATCGCCGACCTGCGGATCGTGGACGGGAGGATCACCGGGATCGGTCCCGGCGACACCGGGGCGGCGCGGGCCGAGGAGACGATCGACGCCGCCGGGATGATCGTCACCCCCGGGCTCATCGACATGCATGTCCACCTCCGCGAGCCGGGCCGCGAGGAGGACGAGACGATCGCCAGCGGGACCAAAGCGGCCCTCGCCGGCGGATTCACGAGCGTCGCTTGCATTCCCAACACCGAGCCCCCGATCGACACGCAGGCGGCGGTCGAGTTCATCCATCAAAAGGCCGCCCGCGCCGACACCTGCAACGTGTTCGTAGTCGCCTGTGTGAGTCGCAACCGAGAGGGGAAGGAATTGGCCGAGATCGGCCAGCTCGTCGAGGCGGGGGCCGTGGCGTTCAGTGACGACGGCGCCCCGGTCTCCGACGCCGAGTTGATGCGTCGGGCACTCGAGTACTGCAGCATGTTCGGCAAGCCGATCCTCGCCCACGAGGAGGTCCTCGAGCTCTCCCGTGGCGGCGTGATGAACGAGGGGATCGTGTCCCTCCTCCTCGGCCTCGGCGGCATGCCGGCTGCCGCCGAGGAGGTGATGATCGGACGCGACACGGCGCTCGCCGAGAGCACTGGGGGGCGGCTCCATGTGATGCACGTCTCGACGGCCGGGGGAGTGGCCCTCGTCCGCGCGGCCAAGGCCCGCGGAGTGCGGGTCACCGCGGAAGCCTGTCCCCACCACTTCACGCTCACCGATGAATCCCTGCGGACGTTCGACGCCAACTGCAAGATGAGCCCCCCGTTGCGGACGGCCGCTGACGTCGAGGCGATCATCGCGGGAATCGCCGACGGGACGATCGACTGCATCGCCACCGATCACGCCCCCCATGCCCGCGAGAAGAAGATGCTCGAACTCGATCGGGCACCGTTCGGGATCCTCGGCCTGGAAACCGCGATCGGGCTGTCGGTCACCCGCCTGATCGTCCCCGGTCATCTCGGATGGTCGCGGTTGGTCGAGGCGATGAGCACGCTGCCGGCACGGATCCTGGGGATCGACAGGGGCACGCTCCGCCAGGGAAGCCCCGCTGACGTCACCGTGATCGATCCCGACAGGACCTGGAAGGTCGATGTGGGAACGTTCCGTTCCAAGAGCATCAATTCCCCCTTCCACGGTTGGACACTCCGCGGCCGGGCCGTGGCCACGATCGTCGGTGGTCGGGTGAAATACAGGCTCCCAGGCGTGTGACGGAGGGGCAGACGCCGATGTCGCTGACCCTTGTCGACGGCTACAACCTGCTCCACGCCTCCGGCGTGTTCGGTACCACGCGGGGCCCTCGGGGACTCGAGTCTTCCCGGATCGCCCTCCTCGACCATCTCGCCGACCGTCTCGGCGATCTGACGGGCCGCGTGTTGGTGGTGTTCGATGCCGCCAACGCTCCCGATGGCCTTCCCGGCAGGACGGTGCACCGCGGCATCCGCGTCTGGTTCGCCCGCGAATATCCCGACGCCGATTCGCTCATCGAGGAAATCCTCGACGAGGAACGCTCGCCGCAGAGTGTGACGGTGGTCTCCAACGACCGACGCCTGCAACTCGCCGCCCGCCGACGGGGGGCCGCGGCGCTCTCCTCCGACGCGTGGCTGGCGGAATTGCGGCGTCCTCGTCCCACCGGTGACGCCGGCGCCGACAAACCTCCCGAGCCGGGCCCCGGAGAGGTGGAGCACTGGAAGCGACACTTCGGCCTCGACTGACGCTGCGGCGGATCAGGTTCGCTTCGCCCAACGGATCAGCTTGCGGTCGAGCGTCGACCGCTCGATGCCGAGCATCGCCGCGGCCTTGGTCTTGTTGCCGCCGACGGCGGACAGCGTCGCCATGATGTGGCGGCGCTCGAGCTCCTCGATCGTCTGCGGTACGAAGGCGCCGTTCCTCACGGCACTCACGCGGCCCGTGTCACCGGCCGGGGAAAGTTGGCTGAGGGCCAGGTCATGGGTGTCGATCGTGTCGTGATTGGAGAGCACCACGGCCCGTTCGATGCAGTTGCGCAGTTCACGGATGTTGCCCGGCCACTGGTAGGCGAGCAGCGTCTCGAGGGCCGCGGGGGAGAAGTCATGGACAACCCGCCCGGTCTCGGTGGCGAACCGGGCGAGGAAGTGCCGGGCCAACGGCTCGATGTCCTCGCGCCGGCGACGGAGCGGAGGCACCACGATCTCCACCACCTTGAGACGGTAATAAAGATCGCGTCGGAACTCGTTGGCCGCGACCGCTTCCTCGAGATTGCGGTTCGTGGCCGCGACGACGCGGACGTCGACCTGCACACGCTGACTGCCGCCGACCCGCTCGAACGGATGCCCCTCGAGCACGCGGAGGAACTTCGCCTGGATCGTCTGGCTCATCTCCCCGATCTCGTCGAGGAACAGCGTCCCCCGGTGGGCGGCCTCGAACTTCCCGGCCTTCCGCTCGGTGGCCCCGGTGAAAGCGCCCTTCTCGTGACCGAACAATTCGCTTTCGAGGAGGGTCTCGGTGAGCGCGGCGCAGTTGAGGCAGACAAACGGAGCGCTTCGGCGGTCGCTGGCATCATGGATCGCCCGGGCGACGAGCTCCTTGCCCGAGCCACTCTCCCCACGCACCAAGACCGTCGCCTTCGTGGAGGCGACCCTGCCGATCTGGCTGGCGATCGCCGACAGCGCAGGGCTCCCCCCCACCATCCGCGACTCCTCGCGGAGGCGCTGACGGAGACGCTCGTTCTCGTCCGACGTGCTCGCCAGCCGGACGGAGAGGCGCTCCCGCATCGAGAGGTTCTCGACGGCGATGCCCAACGCGTCGCACACCGCCATCACGAACTCCAGATCATCCGGCGTCGCCCCCCGGCCGCTGCCGGCGAGTTCCACATGGAGAACGCCGACCGGCCGGCCCGCCACGCGGACCGGCGCCGAGATGGCGGAAAGCGGTTCGTCGCTGCTCGCTCCTTCGGCCGCTGCCGAGGGCTTCGGCGCGCGGCCGACGAGAATCGCCTCGTTCGTGGCCAGGACCGTCGCCACCGCCCCGGCCGGGAGCCCGCCCTCCGCGGGCCATCCGGGTGGAGAGGCGGCTGCTGACGTCAGCGAGGCGATGCCGGTGGGAGTGCGCCATTCGGCCGCGGGCCCCGGGGGTGGAAGGAGTACCACCCCGTGAATCGCCCCCGCGCCCTCGACCGCGGCATCGAGTGCCAACCGGGAGACCTCGCCGACGTCGGTCGAACGGGCGAGGGCGAAGGCCAGACGGCAGAGGCTCGCGGCGGCCTTGCCGACGCGGGGCACGCTGCCGGCGGATTCACCGATGTCGTCGAGCAGCCTCGTCTTGTCGCGGCGGAGCGTGATCGCATCCGACCATTTCTGCATGTCGCTTGTGACCTCGGAGGTCTCCGTGACCTCGTCGGCGAGCCCCGACAGGTCGGTGGGAGGGTCCCCCTCGCCGAACACCAACTGTGCTCCTCCGATGCGGATCATGTCCCCGGGGGCGAGCGGTCGATCGCCGACGATCGGCTCCCCTCCCACGACCGTGCCATTGCGGCTCCCGACGTCCCGCACCAGCCACCGGCCGGCGGAGGCGATCACCTCGGCATGGCAGCGGCTCGAACGCTCGTCGTGGAGAACGACGTTGTTGGAGGGGCCTCTGCCGATCGTGCAGCGTTGCCCGGGGAGCAGACGGACGACGCTCTGACCGATGGCGGGGTCGAGGACCAGCAGGAAAGCGGAAAATGGTTCCATCGGCCGATCCGGACTCTCGGGGAGGCGATCGACCCGCGCCGAAAACAAGCGCACGGGCCGCCATGCATGATGCCTCAGCGGGCGTGGATTTGCGAGCCACGGGCCTTTCCCTCCCCTCCGGCCCCTCCCGGCCACGGAAAACACTTCCGAATCGACGTTTCTCCCGCGGCAATCGGGTTTGCAGGAGAACCCCCCAGCTGTCTACGATTGCCGCGAATTGCGGGATCACCCCGTTTGTCAAGCCCCCGTGTCTCCCTGCCACGGGTTTCCCAGCCGGAGGACGTCCATGAAACGCCAGGCACCGCACTCCCACCTCGTATCCCCGCCGTGTGCCGGTGGACACCCGCTGTCGATCACGCCATCAGCCCCTCGGCCGAGCCGTCCGGCCGGATTCGACCCGTGGCCTTCGCTATCGATCCTCGTCGCGGCGTTGCTCGCCGTCGCCCTGTCGGCCTCGGCCGAGGCCCAGTTTTTCGGTGGTCAGGCTGTCGGAGGGATCTCGATCGACGCCGGCGGCATCGTCCGCAACGTCGATGCCGGGGTCCTCGAAGAGCTCTCTGCCACCCGCCGCAAGGCGCTCGCCGGGGAGGGGCCAGAGGCATCGAAGGATGGCCTGCGGAAGGTGTCGCTCGCTCGCCTTTCGAAGGCAGTCGAAGCTGCAGCCGCGGGGAAGGCGCCTCTCCCGGCCGACGTCGTGCTCATGGGAGGGCTCGAACGGATCACCCATGTGTTCGTCGATACCGACGGGCACGACATCATCCTTGCCGGTCCGGCTGATGCGGCGCGCGTCGATTCGAAAGGCAATGTCCTCGGTGCTGCCAGCGGTCGACCGCTGCTCCAACTCGAGGATTTCATCGTCGCCCTCCGCGCCGTCGATGGCGCACGGGACGGTGGCATGCTCTGCTCGATCGATCCGGTGCCCGAGCGTGTCGCCGACCTGCAGAAGTTCCTCAAGAGCCAGCAGGCCAACGCCGCCGACCCGAATGGCACGCTGCGGAAGATGGAGGAAGTCCTCGGGCCCCAGACCGTGCGCATCGGAGGGGTGCCCGCCGACAGCCGCTTCGCCCGCGTCCTGGTCGCCGCCGACTACAGACTCAAGCGGATCGGCATGGGGCTCGAGCCGTCCGGTCTGTCCGATCTTCCCAGCTACCTGGCCACGGTACCGGCAGGGGCTGCCGTCGGCACGCTTCCCCGCTTCTGGCTCGAGGCTTCGTACGATCCGATCGCCCGCGACGCCGATGAACTCGCCTTCCGGCTCTCCGGCCGGAAGGTCGCCTGTCTCACCGAAAACGATCTGTTCGGCAAGGACGGCGTCAAGCGAGGCGCCGGACCGACCGACAAGGTGGCGCAGAAGTGGTGCGATTCCTTCACTTCGAAATACGACTCGCTTGCCTCGAAGCACCCGGTGTTCGCGGAACTCGCCAACTGCATCGATCTGGCGGTCGTCGCCGCCCTCATTCAGGGCCAGCACCTCGACCGCAAAGCGGGCCTCGATCTTTCGGCACTGCTCGACGCCGACCGGGTCCAACTCCCCTCCTACGAAACTCCGACCACCGTTCCCACGGTTGCCAGCGGCGTGAAGAAGGGGGGGCGGTGGGTGGTGAGCGCCTCGGGCGGCATCCAGTTCCAGCCATGGGGCTTCGCCAGCCAGACTGCCGAGTCGGCCGATGTCGCCGCCACACGCACCGAGGCTCTGTCGGCACGTTCCGAAAATGGCTGGTGGTGGGACTGATCCCCCGGCTGCAAGGGCGTCGCTGAACCAGCGATTCTGACGGGGTCAGGGAGCCGGTGCAGCCCAACCGATCCGAGTGACTGCCGCTGCGGCGGTGGGAAACCACCCGTCGACCCATCCCTGGGCGGCGAGCGGGGCGAAACCCACCGGCCCGAGGCTGGCTTCATGAGCCGGCGGCGGGACACTCTTCACCAGCAGCAGTGCGGCACCGCCGGCCGCGGCGACCACCGCAGCGAGGGAATCACTCGTCACGCTCCAGGAAGACGGGATCGTCGCGGCCCGCTCCGGTGCGTCGGCGAGCCATGCCGCCATGTCGAGGACGGCGTGCCGGCCGCCCGGGCGGCTCACCAACGGCAGTCCGAGCGTGGCCGCGACGAGACGGGCCGTGATCCCCATGCCATCGATCGCGAGACGGTGGACGAGGCTCAGATCGACGGGACGGATTCGGGCGATATCGCGAAGCCCCTCGACCACCGATCCGCCGCCCACGACGAGCGTCCGTGCTCCGGAGGCACTCCCCCCGGGAAACGGCAGTTCGAGCGTGGCCGCTGCCCGCTGCGGCCAATCGGATCTCCCGAGAAGACTGCCGCCGAACCTGATCACCACAGGTGCTTCGTCGCCGGCCGACGGCAGGCTCCCCCGCGCCGCGGATCGCAGTGCCCCGCATTGCCATCCGCAGGCATCCCGGGAGTCCATCATGGCAGTTCCCCGAGCGCCACGAGGGCCAAAGCATGCGCCGGGGCAGCCCTGGAGACGCCAGCTCCGAGGACGGCGTCAAGCCGCACCATCGGCGCGGCCACCCCGGCTTGCCGCACCGCCCGCTCCGCGAGCGTCACGCCATGCCCCGACAGCACGACCCGATCGGGCGCGTACGGTTGCCTGGAAAGCACGCGACGAATGGCAGCCGCGACGAGCCGCACCTGCGCGGCGGCGACACGCTCGGCGGCGTTCCGGGCATCGTCGAGACCGACGGACGCAGGCTCCAGAAGCGTCTGCCGCACGAGACGGATCCGGGCTGCTTCGCAGGTCACAGGGCCGCCGTCCGCCGTGTCGGCCGACGTCGGATCCTCCGGAATCGCCCCGAGGAGGAGCCACACGTCCTGCGTCCTCGCGAAAAGCTCGCCGGCGACCGGTCGGCGGCATCCCGCCAGCGGCACGGAGCGTACGACCGCAGCCACGGGCGTCCGTTCGATGCCGGTGTAGACCAGTTCGCCACTCGCCATTCTCCCCGCATCATCGGTCGCGAGGGGACGGGGCCCGTGCCGGCCGAGGAACAGAATGTCGGTCGTCGTCGAGCCGACGTCGACGAGTAACCCGTGATCACTCTCAGCGACCGCGGCGGCGAGCCGCCCGAGCACGTGCCAATTCGAGGCCGCGGCATCCAGCGGCCTCGACAGGGCGACCTCCGGGGACACGATCGTGCCGTCGACGAGATAGATACCGAGCCCTGCATCGATGGTGGCGGCCGCGACGCGGAGTCCGTGGATGATTCCCGCCACGCCGGCCCGCCGATCCGGGAAACAGTCGGCGATCTCGCCGGTCATCGTGGCGACGATCCGCCCCGGCGACCAGCCGACCCCGATCGCCCGCAGCCGATCGGGGAGTTCGTCCGCCCTCCGCCACAGTTCGAAGGACTCGGCATGGACGCGTCCCCGGCCGTCGGCAGCTTTGAGATTTGCACCGCCCACATCGAAGGCGAGCACGCCTCCGGAGGGTGCTTCAGTGTGGTGATCGTCCATCATCCCCCCGTTCCACCGAAGCCCCCCGTCCGTCATCACCGGCGACGGCGAACGCCCCACTCGCGCCGGTCGAAGCGCCGGGCCAGACGCACCGCTCACCGCCGGCCACCGCGAGCAGGGCGCGAAGGAGGCTCGCGGTGCCGAGCGAGGAGAGCCCGACGAACGACGTCGTCAGGCGCGGATTGATTTCCAGCACCCGATCGTCGGCACCATCGTCCCGGCTCCCGAGGATCATGTCGACTCCCACCCAGCCCAGCGGCCGTCGCCCGGGCGTCACAAGGCCGCGGATCGACCGCGCAGCCAGGGCCATCGCCCGCCCGGCGAGCCCCCCCTCGACGTGCAGGTCGCCGCCCAGATAGCGGGGATTCGGCCCCGGGGAGAACCGCTGCCGGACGGGGTGCAGGACGACCGTCTCGATCGGGCCGCAGAGGCACGACACACCCACAGGCATGCCGGGCACGAAGGCCTCGACGCGGCGCGGAACCGGGGCAGGGGGGAGAGCGCCGCCCGCTGGCACGATCGTCAGGCCGTCCCCGCCGCACCCCGCCAGGGCCTTGGCCACCGCCGGCCTTCGGAACTCGTCGGCGAGACTGGCGCCGGAGGGCAGGAGGCACCCGGCAGGAACACCCACGCCGGCGCCGGCCAGCGCGAGCGCGGTCTGCTGCTTGTCGGCGGCCAGCGTGAGAAAGGCATCGTCCGGACTTGCTACCTGCCCGCCGGAGCGGCGTGCGAGCGCCACCCGGTCGGCGAGGATGCCATCGGTCTCCGGAGCCACGACCAGCGTCCAGTCGGCGTCTGCTGCCGCCTCGGCCAGAGCGTCACGCTCCCCCCCTGGAGGAACGTGGACAACGCTCACCCGCGTGTCGAGGTCTCGGGAGGGAAACAGCGACCGGGCAGCAGGATCGAGAAGCAGGGTGAACTCGAGGTCGGCAGCCCGGAGGCCGTCGCTGAGGAGGGCCCGGAGCATCGCGCTGCCTTCCGCGACCAAGCCTGCGACCGTCGGTTCGCCACCGTCAACACCGGCGACCGTGCCCGGTCCACGGAGCCCTCCGGAACAGCACCATTCGTGAAGCACGACCCGCACGGAGGCCATGCCCCTCAGAAGATGCCGAGTTGATCGCGGGCGTCGTCGGTCATCCGATCGGGAGTCCAAGGGGGCTCCATGACGATCCGCACCTCCACGCCCGCGACATCCGGATGGGCGGCCAGGGTCCGCTTCGTGTCACCGATGAGTTGCGGCCCCGCCGGGCAAGCGGGGCTCGTCATCGTCATGTCGATCGACACCTGCTGCTTGCCTGGCACGTCGGCCGATGGCAGCAGGGTGACCCCGTAGATCAGCCCCAGATCGACGATATTGACGAACAGTTCCGGGTCCTTCACCTGCTTGAGCAGTTCGCGGACCCGATCCTCGCAAAGCGCCCCACCGGCCGACGCGGTCGAATCGACGGCGGAGGATGGCGCCGGAGTCGCTCCCGTCGTCTGAACGGCAGCGGGTGCCGCTGCGATCGGCAACCCCGTCGCCGGCTTCACGGCCGTGGATTGCGCGGCGGGGCCATTGACTCCGTGGCCACTGTGCAGCCGAACCCACACCCCGCCATCCTCGACTTTCACCTCGTGCGATCGCGTCGCCCGAACGGCCGGCATCGACAGCGCGGCGCCGGTGCGGATGTCGAACTTCGCCCCGTGCCGCGGGCAGGCGACCTTGTATCCTGTCAGTTCGCCGGAGGCGAGCGGGCCGCCGTCGTGGGTGCAGACGTCATCGAGTGCGAAGAACGCCCCTTCCACGTGGAACAAGGCGATCAGGTCACCGTCGACTTCGACGACCTTCGAGCCCGGATCGGCGAGATCCCCAACCGCCGCCACCCGCACGAAATCGCCCATCGTTTCTCCTTCCGGCATCCCTGGTTGGCAAACCACCAATTGCCCGTCCGACCGAGCCCCTTGTCGGCTGCGGGACACCTCACGGCGTTCGCCCGACGGCGTTCTCCCCGACGGCACCCGCTCCGCGTTCAGGAGACGCGACGGATCCGCCCACCGATCGCGGCCGACAACGCCTCGCGCACCGGCGGGATGGTGATCCGGTCGAACACCTGCTGGAAGAATCCGGCGACGACGAGCCGGGCAGCCTCGTCCGCGGTCAGGCCCCGGGCCCGCGCGTAGAAGATCTGCTCCTCATCGACCCGGCCGCTGGTCGCCCCGTGGGTGCAGCGGACGTCATCAGCCTCGATCTCGAGACCGGGGATCGAATCGGCCCGCGCCTCGCGCGACAGCATGAGCGTGTCGTTCCGCTGGTAGCCATCGGTCTTCTGCGCGGCCTTGTCGACCTTGATCATCCCGCGCCACACCAGCCGCGAGCGGTCCTGGAGAGCACCCTTGTAGAGCAGATCGCTGTGGCATCCCGGTGCCATGTGGTGCTGCAGCGTGTTGTAGACCAGTTGCTGCCTGGCCTCGGTGAACATCACACCGTTGACCTGGGCATCCGCTCCCCGACCGACCAGCGCCACATCCTGCTGCACCTGCGACAGTCGACTGCCCAGGGCGGCAAGCGTCCACTGGAGGCGTCCCCCGGCCTCGACGACGGCCCGCTGGCGGGCGAAATGCCACACGCCACGGCTCCAGTTCTGCAGGTTCACCATCCGCAGCGACGCATTCCGGCCGACGATGATCTCCGTCGCTCCGCAATGGAGACCGGCCGCCGCACCCGACTCGCCACCGCCGGCCGTCTCGGTGAGCACCGTCGCCTCCGCACCGTCCCCGATGACCACGAGGACATGGCTCGTATCGAGCCCCCCCGGCGTGATCGCCGAGAGGACGTGCAGCGGGGCGGCAAGACGCACCCCCGGGGGGACCCACAGCACCGCCCCGGCCCGGTGGAATGCCGCATGCATCGCGGCAAACCAATCGGCGCCGCCGTCGACGGCCGAGAACCACGCTCCGCGGAGTTTCTCTCCATGCTCGGCAAGAACCCGCTCGGGCGTTCCGAAGATCACGCCCTGACCGGCCAGGGCACGATCGAGTTCCTCGACCACCCCGTGCCCGTCGAGCGAGGCGATCCGGCCGGCAAAAGCCACCGCACCGGCGGAGGCCGCCGCCCCGCGGGTTGCTGCCTCGAGCAGCCCTTCGGGAATCGACGACTCCGTTCCCTGCCTTTCCGCCGCGGCAACCCAGGCGTCCGGATGGAAGGTCCGCAGATCGGTGCGCATCCAATTCTCCTCGCCCCGTCCGGGGAGGGAGAGCGAGGCGAGACGATCCACCGCAGTGCGGCGGAGGTCCAAGGCCCAGTCGGGAAGCGTCGATCCGGCGAGCAGACGATCGAGAAGTGGGCGGGCAAAACCGGTCGAGGCAGGGGGGGTGAGGGCGGCGGTCGTCATGGTGGTCCTTGTTCTTCGCTCGGGGATCACCCGACCGATCCCTCCATCTGCAGTTCGATGAGCCGGTTCATTTCCACCGCGTACTCCATGGGGAGTTCCTTGACGAGCGGCTCGATGAAACCGCCGACGATCATCGTGCTCGCCTCCGCCTCGGTGAGACCGCGGCTGGTGAGGTAGAAGAGTTGTTCCTCGCCGATCTTCGAAACACTCGCCTCGTGTCCGATCGACACGTCCTGTTCCTCGACCTCGATGTAGGGGTAGGTGTCGCTCCGGCTGCGATCGTCGAGGATCAGGGCGTCGCAGACGACGCTCGACTTGCTCTTCCGCGCCCCCGGCTCGACCTTGACCAGTCCGCGGTAGCTCGCCCGTCCACCGTTCTTCGAGATGCTCTTGGAGACGATCCGGCCACTGGTGTGGGGAGCGGCGTGGACGAGCTTGGCCCCGGCATCCTGATGCTGTCCGGCCGAGGCGAAGGCGATCGAGAGGATCTCGCCATGGGCCCCGGGTTCGGTCATCCACACGGCCGGATACTTCATCGTCAGATGGCTGCCGAGATTGCCGTCGATCCACTCCATCGTGGCCGCCTCGCGGCACACGGCACGCTTCGTGACGAGGTTGTAGATGTTGTTGGCCCAGTTCTGGATCGTCGTGTAGCGGCAGCGGCCGTGCTTCTTCACCACCACCTCGACGACCGCCGAATGGAGGCTCTCGGTGGAGTACATCGGGGCGGTGCAGCCCTCGACGTAATGCACCTGGGCGCCCTCGTCGACGATGATCAACGTCCGTTCGAATTGCCCCATGCTCTCGGCGTTGATGCGGAAGTAGGCCTGGAGCGGGAACTCGATCGACACCCCCTTGGGCACGTAGATGAACGACCCACCCGACCAGACCGCCGAATTGAGCGCGGCGAACTTGTTGTCGGTCGGGGGGATGATCGTCCCGAAATACTCGCGGAGCAGGTCGGAATGCTCACGGATGGCGGTGTCGGTGTCGGTGAAGATCACCCCCTTCTTCGCCAGATCCTCCTGAAGCGATCCGTACACCACCTCGCTCTCGAACTGGGCCTTCACACCGGAGAGGAACTTCCGCTCCGCCTCGGGGATCCCCAGCCGGTCGAAGGTCTTCTTGATCTCCTCGGGCACGTCGTCCCAGGTCTTCCCCTGATGATCGGTGGGCTTGAGGTAGTAGAAGATGTCCTGGAAATCGATGCCGATGTCGCCACCCCAATGTGGCATCGGGCGGGCATTGAAGACCTCGAGTGACTTGAGGCGGAAATCGCGCATCCAAGCCGGCTCGCGCTTCATCTCCGAGATCTGGGTGACGATGCTCGCGTCGAGACCGCGCCGCGCCTTGAAGACGGCCGGCGAATCGGTGCGGAAGTCGTACTTGTTGATCTCGCCGAGTGCGAGCGTGCTCGATTCCTTGGTGTCTGTGGCCATGGATGAAGCCCTTTGGGCTGGCGGAGAGTCGGGCGGGGTGGACGGAGGCGGAGGAGGGATCGATCGAAACAAGGCCGCAATCAGACGCCGGCAGCTTCGGAGTTACGGGCGGCATCCTCCATCGCCTGCTCGGCGGCGGCCGCTTCGGGGAAGGCGGCGCGGATCCGTTCGTAGCCGCGCTTGTGGAGTTCTGCGGCCAGTTCGGCGCCCCCCGACTCGACGATCCGGCCACCGAGCATGACGTGCGTCCGATGGGGGACGTTGTGCTCGAGGAGTTGCTCGTGGTGGGTGATGATCAGGATTCCCATCGCCCCACCGGGAGCAGCGGCCCCACCGGAGGTGCCACCGATCCGGGCGATGCTCTGGCTGGCGAGACGGACGGCATCGGCATCGAGGCCACTGTCGGTCTCGTCGAGGATCGCAAACCGCGGCTGGAGCATCGCCAACTGGAGGATCTCGGCACGCTTCATCTCACCGCCGGAGAAGCCTTCGTTGACGTACCGTCTGGCAAACTCCGCGTCGATCGACAGTTCCGACATCTTCGCCTTGAGTTCGGCACGGAACTCCTTCATCGGCATCAGTTCCTGCCCCTCTTTGCGCTCCGGATTGCGGACGTTGGTGACCGCATGCCGGAGGAAATCGGCCAGCCGCACGCCGGGGATCGCCATCGGACGCTGAAAGGCGAGAAACACCCCCGCCCGCGCCCGTTCGTCGGGTTCCATCGCGAGGAGGTCGTGCCGCGTGCCGTCGGCTTCGACCAGCTCGATCGTGCCGGCGGTGACCTCATAAGAGGGATGCCCCATGATCGCGTAGCCGAGCGTGCTCTTTCCCGAGCCGTTCGGGCCCATGAGCGCGTGAATCTCCCCTCGGCCGATGGTCAGGTCGACCCCCTTGAGGATCTCCTGCCCCTCCACGGCGACATGGAGACCACGGATGACGAGTTGGTCGGACTTCTGCGCTGGCTGCTGCTGCATGGAAGGGGATCCGTTCAAGGCTGAACCTTCTGGTGATCGAACACGAGGTCCCCATCCGCGACGGGGGAGGTGACGTAGCCGGAGTGGTGGGGGATCGGCAATTCATCGTCGATCTTGCCGAGACCGTCCGGCCGCTTGCCGATCCGTTGGCCGACGATCTTGTCCTGGATTCGCATCAGCCCCTCGAGGAGGCTTTCGGGGCGCGGAGGGCATCCGGGCACGTAGACATCGACAGGGACGACGAGATCGACACCCTTGACGACGTGGTAGCCCCACTTGAAGTACGGGCCACCCCCGGTCGTGCACGCCCCCATGGCGATGACGTACTTCGGATCGGGCATGAGGTTGTAGAGCCGCCGCACCCGACTGGCCATTTTGTAGGTGACCGTCCCCGCCACGATCATCAAATCGGCCTGCCTGGGGGTGGCACGGAAGGCACCGGCGCCGAATCGATCGAGGTCGTATCGACTCGCCCCGGCGGCCATCATCTCGATGGCACAGCACGCCAAGCCGAACGTCATCGGCCAGATGCTCGACTGGCGGGCCCAATTGATCGCCTGCTCAACGGTGGTGAGGACGAGATTCTCCTCGAAACGGCCTTCGATCCAGGGCTGGGTCATGCGTGGTGCTCCGCGGTGTTCTCGTGGAAGTGGCGTGGACTGCGGGACGCGGGCCGCTGCGGGCCCACGCGTGGAACAGGGCCCTGTGAACCCGCCTTTGGGCGGCGGGGACGGGACCATCGTCGGAGGTCAAGGGAGTGGAAAACGAACTCGCTGGGCGGACGGAGGATTCATCATGGCTCGACGGTCTCGTCCCGAGCCGGCGCGCCGTCCGTCTCCGCGTCTCCGACCGCGAAGCGACAGCATTCGGCACCGTCGAGACGGCAGGTTGCCAGGGCAACCTTGGCCCCGAGCAAGTCCTGCAACATCATCCGCTCGGCGGCACAGATGCCCCGGTCCTGCTCGGCAATTTCGGGATACGGACAGACATGACTGGTGAGGACCGCCAACGGGCCCGCGGAGGCCTCGGCGTCAAACTCGACGCCGCAGGTGATCTGCCGCTCACGGAGCAGCCGTACGGTGTTTTCGAGGCGTTCGGGAAGGGTGTCGGCCGCGACCTCGTGCCGGTAGAGCCCGGCCATCGCCGAGCCGACCCGGGACAACAGACCGCGGCGGACCTCGGGAGATTCCACCCGTCGAATCTCCTGCCAGAGCACGACGGCGAGATCGCGGAAGTTATCTCCCCCTGCCCGGATCCCCTTTTCGGTCAGACGGTAGACGTGAGCAGGCCGGCCCCGGCGCCGGGCACCGGCACTTCCGCCGACCGGGCCAGCCACCACCTCCCGGCTGACGATCCCCTCTCGCATCAATCGCTCGAGACGCTGCCGCACGGCCGTGGCCGTCACTTGCAGGGCCGACGCGAGTTCAAAGACGCCGATTGCCCCCAGTTTCTGGAGGAGTTCGACGATCGCGCCGTCGGACGTCCGCAGGGCGGCTCGCTTCGCATTCTCGGCAGCACCGACACGGGGAGCCGGTTCTGCGGAGGATCGACTCGCGGATTGAGAGGCTGACTTCATGCAGGCATTCTATGCGACGAGACGTTTTCGACAACGATATCTGCGAATATTATTCGGGCACCGGGCGATTCCCACCCGCCATCCTCGGGAACAGCGTGGACGGGTGCCCGCCGGAGCCGGTTTCAGCCGGGAATCACGGGGCGATTTCTCCCGGTCCCCGGGCCCTCGCCGCGGCGGCCGAAGGGAAGTGGGCCCGCATCACGGCGAGAAAATCCTCGCGGGTTTCCACGCGCGACACCCGCCCGCGGAACTCCCGGGCACCGGCGAGCCCCTGAGCGTAGGAGCAGGCGAACTTCCGCATCAGGAGGGTGCCTCGCTCGACTCCGAATCGGCGGCAGACGAGTTCGTAATGATGGAGCACGAGTTCCTTCTGCTCCTCGAGCCCCGGATCGGGAGGCATCGGATCCCCGCGGAGGAGCGCGGCGGCCTGGGCGAAGATCCACGGTCTGGAAAGCGCCTCGCGGGCGATCATGACGCCGTCGACGCCGCTCTCGCGGAGCCGGGCCACAGCCGTGACGGCGGAATCGATGTCCCCGTTGCCGACCACCGGCATCCTCGACACGGCCCGTTTCACCGCGGCGATGGCGTTCCAATCGGCCTCACCGGAGAAGAACTGCGCGGCCACCCGGCCGTGGACGGTGAGGCACGAAGCCCCGGCCTCCTCGATGCGCTGCGCCACCTCGACGGCGGTACGGCACTCGTCCGAGCAGCCGAGCCGAATCTTCGCGGTCACCGGCACGCCATCACACGCCTCCACGACCCGGGAGACGATTTCGCCGACGCGCGCAGGATCGCGGAGGAGCCACGACCCACTGTGGGCTTTCACGGTCACCTGCCTCACAGGACAGCCGAAATTGAGGTCGACGACGCTGACCTGGAAATCCTTCGCCAACCTCCTGCCCACCCGGGCAAGATTTTCGGGATCGTTGTCCCACATCTGCACCGCCAGCGGCCGCGGTTCTTCGCGCACGCCCCACAGGCGATCAGGATGCTCGCCGCGGTTGGTCTCCAGCCAGGTCGCGCTGCGGGCCGCGATCATCTCCGTCGCGAGCAAGCCCGCCCCGCCGAACTCTCGGACCACCTGCCGATAGGCGTAGTTCGTATAGCCCGCCATCGGCGCCTGGAGGATCGGTGGATCGACGACCACCGGACCGATCCGCAGCACCGCCGGGGCAGGGAGCGGCGACACCGATGGCGTCGTCACGGAGGCGGAAGGCGGCGAGGAGTTGGCTGTGGCCATGCCGCATCATCGCGGCCCGCGGAGCCGACGCAAGCCGGAGGCGGCGCCCGCGCTCGAAGAGGCTGCGAATCAGCTGCCCAGCGTCGGGCTGACCAGCGGGATCGCTCCCCCTTGGGGAACGTTTGCCGGGGGATTGAATCGGCCCGGCTCCCCTGGATTCGGTAATCCTCCGCCGCCGCCGGAGGGCTGGAGCCCGCGCGGCGGGGACGGCTGGAGAGGAGCCGCCCCTGCCGGAAATCCCTCCGGCCCACCACCGGGCAACGCCTGAAGGAACGATTGTCCGGCGACGGGAACCACCCGATCCTGAGGCTGGAAACCCGCTGCCACCGGCTGGCGCCAGGGGATCGGCTGTCCGATGAGCATCGAGGCGAACCGCTCGTCGGGGACCGACAGATCGGCCACGGCCATGACGTACTCGGCGATGTCGAGGTTGTAGGCGCGGACGGCCGCGACGAAGGCCTCTGTCTGTTCGACCAGCGCATCGTGGGAGGAGAGCACCGCGTCGATCGGCGTGCTCCCTCGCGCATGCATCGACTCCACCCCCTCGAACCGGCGTTGGGCGGCGACACAGGCTTCCCCGCGCGACACGACCGCCGCATGCTCGAGTGGCAACTGCCGATGGATCGCCCGCACCCGACCGGTGGCAGGCCGCCCGGCGAAGATCGTCTCGAAGTGGGTCTGGTAGGCCGTCGTCAGGGGACGATCGACCGGCCAGGGAGGAGGCTCCGTGACCGGCAACCGCACGAGATCGACGATCTCCTGCTGCGCCGCCACGAGTTCGACGCCGGCCGAGGCGCTCTCCCCGCGGGCAGCAGCGGTGGCCAGGTCGAGGAGCACCAGGTCGTCAGGGCTCTCCCCGGGAGCCACGAGCGACAGCCGCTCCTCGGCCTCCGCGGCGAAACGCACCCGAGCCGCTGCCGCGGCCAACTTCCAGTAGGCCTGCGTGATCCACAGGCGGCGAGTTCGGTCGCCGGAACGCTCCAACGCTTCGAGGAGCGGCAGGGGCTTGGGGGGAGTGATCTCGGCGGTCGGACTCCGGGCGACGAGCGGGAAGGGGAGATCGAGCCCCCGACCGATCAGCTCTGCCGCCTGGCTCGACTGAGGGGGAAGCGGCGGGGTGGCCCCCTGAACTCCCGTCGGCGGCGGCGGGGGCAGGGCGTTGAATGACGGCGTCGGCGGCAGCCCCGCCGGCGGCAGAGCCCCGGCGGAAGCGTTCGGGGAGAGCATGGCTGGA
>Ga0164293_10000971_pt1 | contig 23957 bp, 23 predicted proteins | sample GEODES118metaG_FD_111487 | JGI IMG/M metagenome (GOLD analysis project Ga0164293, IMG submission 111487) | Eutrophic lake water microbial communities from Lake Mendota, Wisconsin, USA - GEODES118 metaG | ecosystem: Environmental > Aquatic > Freshwater > Lake | place: USA: Lake Mendota...
ACGTCGACGAGATGTTCCGCAGCCTGCAGCAACTGGCCAACCTCTCCGGTGACCCGACGGTGTTCCCGGGCCACTGGTACTCGGTGGAGCCCAGCGCGAGCCTCTCGGAGGTCAAGCACAGCATCTACGACTACCGCGTGTCAAACCTGGAACAGTGGCGATCCTTGATGGGCGGCTGAGTACCGTATTTCTCACACGAGACAAGGAGCACCGAGGAGCGTGAGCTGCCGCCGCGACGAGGCGATCGCCGTGATCTCCATGGACGACGGCAAGGTCAATGCGCTGGGCCCGGCCATGCTGGGCGAGATCAACGCCGCCTTGGACCGAGCCGAAAGCGACGACGCCGGCGCGGTGGTGATCGCCGGAAACCAGCGGGTGTTCAGCGGGGGCTTCGACCTGAAGGTGTTCCGCTCCGGGGACGTGCAGGCCTCGATCGAGATGCTGCAGGCGGGTTTCGAGCTGTCCCATCGGCTGTTGTCATTCCGCAAGCCGGTCGTGGCGGCCTGCACCGGGCATGCGATCGCGATGGGGTCGTTCCTGGCGTGCAGCACCGACCACCGGATCGCCGCGCCGGGCTACAACTTTCAGGCCAACGAAGTGGCGATCGGGATGGTGCTGCCCTACCCCGCCCTTGAGGTGATGAAGTTGCGGCTGACCCGCTCGGCCTACCAGCAGGCGGTCGGGCTGGCCAAGACCTTCCTCAATGACACCGCGCTGGCCGGCGGTTGGGTGGACGAGTTGGTCATGCCGGGTTTGGTGTTGGAGCGCGCCTGTGAGGCCGCCCAGGTCTTCGCCACCACACTCGATGCCCGCGCACACCACGCCTGCAAAATGCGCGCCCGCCAGGAGACCCTGGACGCCATCCGGCATGGCATCGACAACATTCACACCGAGTTCGCGACGTAATCCCGCGCTGGAATTTCAAGGCCGCCGACGCCGGACGGTAGTCTGCGCACCATGAACATGCCCCGCGTCATCTTCATCTTCTCGGCCATCTTCGTCGTGCTGGGAGCCGCCTCTTACCTGCTCTCCGGCGCCGCATCGGTGACAGCACTCATCCCGGCGTTCTTCGGGTTGCTGCTGGCCGGGGCCGGTTTCCTGTCCCGCAGCAACCTCAAACTCGGCGGGCATATCGCCGCACTGGTGGGCGTGCTCGGATTCCTGGGCACCGCCCGCAGTTTCACGAAGGTACCGGCGCTGCTGTCCGGGGAGCCGGTCCAGCGCGCCACCGCGGTCGGGGTGCAGGCGGTGTTCGCCGTGCTGTGCCTGATCTTCGTGGCGCTGTGCGTCAAGTCCTTCATCGACACCCGCAAGGCCGCCACCGCACGCTAGAGCGCGCCCTCCCAGTCCAACAGCCGCCGGGCCAGTTCGGGCCCGGCGTCCTCCTGTATGAAGTGCCCGGCGTTGATGCGGGCGTGCGGTTGCCCGACCGCGCCGGGGATGTGGCTGATCAGCGCGCTATCGGCCTTGCCCAGGATCGGGTCGCGGCTGCCGAACACGCACAGCACCGGTTTGTCCCAGCGGCCCAGCGCCGCCCAGGCCGCCCGGTTGGCGGGAACAGCCGGGTTATCCGGTGCCGTGGGGACCAGTTGCGGGAAAGCGCGCGCACCGGCTTGATACCGCCGGTCCGGGTAGGGGGCGTCGTAGCCGGCACGGACAGCACTGGACAGTCGGCGAACCGTGCCGACATCGACGATGCGCCCGGCGGGCAGCACCGGGGAGTACTTGGCGAAGCCGCGCCAGATGGAGAACGCTTTGGGCGTCGGTGACTCCGCGGTCGGCAGAAAACCATTGGCGATGAACAACTTTGCGAACCGGTCTGGGTGTTCGGCGGCGATTCGCAGTCCGATCAGCGAGCCCCAGTCCTGCACCACCACGGTGATATCCCGAAGGTCCAGTGCGGTGATCCACGACGAGACCCAGTCGACGTGGCGCTGATAGGTGTAGTCCGCCAACTGGGTGGGCTTGTCGGATCGGCCGAAGCCGATCAGATCCGGTGCAAGTACCCGGTGGCCGGCGTCGGCCAGCGGGCCAATCATGGTGCGGTAGAGGTAACTCCACGTCGGCTCACCGTGCAGCAGCAACACCGGCGCGCCATCGCGGGGCCCCTCGTCGAGGTAGTGCATCCGCAGCGGCGGTCCACCGGGTGCGGTGACGTCGAGATAGTGCGGCGCGAACGGGTAGCCCTGAAGATTGGCGAAACGCGAGTCTGGGGTGCGAAGGAAGTCCACACCGTCACGCTATCTGAGCGAGTGTGCTTCGGACCGGGTCCAGATGTCGCCATCGAGGTGGCCGGGCAGCCTCGCCTCCTCGGCGATGAACACCGGGTCCTCACCGGCTTCACTCTGAAGGTGGTAGTCACGCAGGGCCGCGAACGCCCACTTGCCGAGCAGGATGATCGCGACCAGGTTGACGATCGCCATCAAGCCCATCGACACGTCGGCAAGGCCCCACACCGCGTCCAACCTTGCCAGCGCCCCGATTGCGATGGCGATCAGCACCAGCACCCGGAAGACGTTGATGGCCTGCTTCTTGGCCCCGAGGAAGAACAGGTTCACTTCGGCGTAGACGTAGTTGCCCAGCACCGAGGAGAAGGCGAACACGAACACCAGGAAGGTCATCAGCCAGGTCGTCCAGGAACCGAGGCTGGCCGAGACCGCCGCCTGGGTCAGCGATGCCCCGGCCATCTTGGTGGGGGAGCTAGGGTCGTAGACCGCGGGCCCGGACACCAGGATGATGAAAGCCGTTGCGGTGCAGACGATCATGGTGTCGACGAAGACCCCGAGCGACTGGATCAGACCCTGCTTGACCGGGTGGGACACTGTCGCGGTCGCGGCGACGTTGGGAGCGCTGCCCATGCCGGCCTCGTTGGAGAACAGGCCGCGTTTGACGCCGTTGAGCATGGCGGCCGCGATTCCGCCGGCGAAGCCGCCGGCCATCTCCTGGATACCGAAGGCCCCGCCGATGATCTGGGTGAACACGCCGGGGATGCGGGTGAAGTTCAGGGCGATGATCACGAAGGCGAGCAGCACGTAGGCCGCGGCCATCAGGGGCAGCACGACTTCGGCGACCTTGGCGACGCGGCGCACACCGCCGAAGAGCACCGGCGCGGCCAGCAGCACCAGACCGATGGTGGTGTAGTGCTGCTCGATGTGGTGGGTGGTGTTCAGGACGTCGGCGATGGCGTTGGCCTGCACCATGTTGAAGGCGAACCCGAAGGTGAACACCAGTAGCACCGCGAAGACCATCCCGCCGGCCCGAGAGCCCAAGCCGCGCTGGATGTAGTACGCCGGACCGCCGCGGAAGGTGCCGTCGCCGGCACGGACTTTGAAGATCTGCGCCAGCGTCGCCTCGATCAGGGCGGTGGCCATGCCGATCAGCGCGACCACCCACATCCAGAAAATCGCACCGGGCCCGCCGACGGTCAGTGCGATCGCCACGCCGGCGATGTTGCCGGTTCCCACCCGGGAGGCCAGACCCACGCAGAACGCCTGGAATGACGAGATGCCGCCGTCACCGATGCGGGAGTTGAAGAGTTGGCCGACCATCCGCCTGAAGTAGCGGAACTGAACGAACCGCGTCCGAACGGTGAAGTAGATGCCCGCCGCGACCAGCAAGTAGACCAGCACGTAGGTGTAGAGAGCGTTGCTGATCGGGTCGATCAGGTTTGCCTGAATGAAGTCCATGTCGCCTCCGGTCAACGATCTGGGCATCGTGCCACTTGTCTGCCGGATGTGCAGCGCAATGCGTCGGCCGCAGCCTCGTCAGGGCGGCGGCGGGCGACTCGCGTGGTCGGGAAGTCCCCTAGGGTGCGGGCGCGGTGAGGGCTTCGGGCCCCGGCGACGGGGGCGCGTTACGCGGCGAGAGCGCACTGCCCTTCACCCAGTCGCTATACGGAATCGACCAGTCACCACCCTGGCCCAGAGTCACAGGCGGGCCGCCGGTGTAGAGGACCTCGACGATGTCACCGGGTTGCGCCTGATCGAAGTAGAACTTGGCGTTGTCGAGGTTGAGGTTCAGGCAACCCGAGGACATGTTCGTGTTGCCCTGGGCCCACAGGGTGTCGTCGAGGTGGTGGACGTAGATGCCGTCGGTGCTGATCCGGGTGGCGTAGCCCACGGTGCGCTTGTAACTCAACGCGGTGCCCTGCGGGACACCGTAGGTGGCGGAGTCCATGATGATGGTCTGGGCCTTGTCCAGGACGGTGTAGACGCCCGGCGGTGTCCACCAGTGGAAGGTCTTGTCGCCGATCGTCGATGTTCCGCCGCGGCCCATCGAGGTGGGCATGGTCCGCACCAGTCGGCCGTTCTCGAAGACGCTCACCTGTTTGGTGATGTCGTTGGCGACCGAGATCCGGGAATCGCCGATGGTCAGCGTGGCCTTGGCATCGTCTTGACCGTAGAGGCCCTCACCCAGTCGTAAACCGAAGGTGTTGATGGCCACGTCGATCCGGGTGCCGGGAGCGTAGAAATTCTCCGGACGCCAGTGCGCCTTGGTGTCACTGATCCAGTTCCAGGTACCCGCGACCGGCGGGTCGGTCCGCACGATCATGTTCTTCTCGGCCAGCACCTTGTCGGTGACCGCCTCGTCGAAATGCGCGACGACGATGGTGCCGACGCCGTAGCGGACTCCCTCACGAGGCGCGAAGCCGCCCTGCACCTCGATGTAGGGCCGTACGTAGTTGCTGGGCACCAGCGTGCTGAAGGTGGACGTGCGCGACAGCGGCACCCCCGCGCTGCTCGTGCTGTCGACCGTCAGGGTGTAGTTGCGGGCGTAGTCCAACCGGCGGCTGGGCTCCCAGGTGGTGCCGTCAGCGGAGACTTTGCCCTCGACAACGTCACCCCAGTCGTCGTACAGGGAAACCTCGGTGATGGTGCCGTCCACGACGTCGACGACCGGCTTGGTCAGCGGGTTGATCCCCTCGGCGCCGTTGAACGGCGAGACACCCAGCAGGGGCGGCGTCGGCGGGGCCGGCTGCACCTGGACCGCGGCGGTGGCGGTGGCGGTAGCGGTCTTGCAGCCGTCGCCGCAGCCCGGCAGCCCGGCGACGTCGCTGACCAGTACGCCACACAGCAACGCGACGACTACCAAGCTTGTCGTTCGTCCGGGGCGGGGAAGGGTCACCGAAATCTCTCCAGGGCAGTTGTCGAGGGGTCTGACGTCACCATTGACGATTCGAATCATAGTCACAGTCAGCGACCAGTTCGAAACCCGATCGACGGGGCGCATCCCCGGCGGTTTAGCAAACAAATGTGACGTGGCGCACGACTCTGTGCGTCGGCGCTGGCAGTCGCGGTCGGGTCTGCGGGGATGTGACGGTGACGGGTTTGCTGACACAGACCAAACTCGGCAGTGAATGGCTTCTCCGGCGGCGAGCCGGAATTGCCTCCTGCTACACTCAGGTCAACGTTGGTCGCACATTCGTGCCGCTGACACGTCGTGGAACGCCTTCACTCCGCCGGCCGCCGCCCTCTAGCAGGTGCGGAAAAGCCGAGTTTTGATTCGCGCCACCTAGCGCATACGTCTCGCGGCGAACCGATATTGCCCTCCGGCAATTTCGCCCAACCTGCGCTTGGTTGTGCGCGCGGACGAACCGTCGCCTGCAGACAACGCAACTGATGCCTGAAAGGCACCACAATGAACACGACCTTCGCCGAACTCGGCGTGCCCGCACCACTGGTGGGGGCGCTGACCGATGCCGGCCTCATCGAACCCTTCCCCATCCAGGTGGCCACTCTGCCGGACACCTTGGCCGGCCGCGACGTGCTGGGCCGCGGCAAGACCGGCAGCGGCAAGACGCTGGCGTTCGCCATCCCCATGGTGGCCAGACTGTCCACCAACACCCGCCGCCCGAACCGGCCGGCCGGGCTGGTGCTTGCCCCCACCAGGGAACTGGCAACCCAGATCACCGCGACACTCACTCCCCTAGCGGCCGCCTACGGCCTGCGGATCACCACGATCTTCGGCGGGGTACCGCAGGCCCGGCAGGTCAAGGCGCTGCAGTCCGGAGTCGACATCGTGGTCGCCTGCCCGGGCCGGCTCGAGGACCTGATGCGTCAGCGCCTGATCACTCTGGACGGCGTTGTGGTCACCGTGATCGACGAAGCCGACCATATGGCCGACCTCGGATTCCTACCGGGTGTCACCCGAATCCTCGCCGCCACTCCGCGCGGCGGGCAGCGCATGCTGTTCTCGGCGACCCTGGACAACGGGGTGGACAAACTGGTCACTCGCTTTCTGAGCAGCCCGGTGGCCCATTCGGTGGACAGTGAGGCCTCGCCGGTGGCGGCCATGACTCACCACGTCTTCCACGTGTCCGGCCCGGACGCCAAGAAGCAACTCGTCCACACCCTCGCCTCCGGCAGCGGCCGCCGGATCCTGTTCATGCGCACCAAACACCAGGCGCGCAAACTGGCGAAGCAACTCACCGAGTCCGGCATCCCATCGGTGGACCTGCACGGCAACCTGTCCCAGCCCGCCCGGGACCGCAACCTGGCGGCGTTCACCGCCGGCAGCGCCCGCGTCCTGGTCGCCACCGACATCGCCGCCCGCGGGGTTCACGTCGATGACGTCGAACTGGTGGTGCACATCGATCCGCCTGCCGAGCACAAGGCCTACCTGCACCGCTCCGGGCGGACCGCGCGGGCCGGCCGCGCCGGTGACGTCGTGACCGTGGTGCTTCCCGAGCAGCGCAAGGAAACCCAGTTGTTGCTGCGAAAGGCGGGAATCACCGCCGCTGCGCAGCAAGTGGTGGCGGACTCCGCAGCGGTGCTGGACCTGGTCGGCGAGATCGCCCCGTATCAGGCTCCGGCCGTCGCACAACCGGTCGCCTCACGTCCGTCCCAACCGCGCCGCTCCGGTGGCAGCGGCCAGCAACGGCGACGCGGAACCGGGGCGCCGCAGGCGCATCCGGCCCGACCGGCTCAGCGCCGCAGGTCCTCGCGGGCAACGGGTTCGGCGGTCTAGCCGAACCCTGGCCCGGCGCACGCTATTCGGTGATACCGAGACGCCGGGCCACGGCGGACCCGCCGTACTTGACGATGAAGTCCGGGTCACCGCACACCACCAGTTGGTCGCGGGCCCGCGACAGTCCCACGTATAAGCGTTCGGCGGCACGTTCGGGGGCCTTGCGGTCGTTGACCACCAGCACGATGGCGCGGCGCTCCAGGCCCTTGAATCCCAACACGTGGCCGTAGAACACCTGCTCGGCGTCCCAAAAGCTGTCCCAGTAGGCCTGGTTGCCGGCCGCCTGCCGGTTCACCTGCTCGGGATGGCGACTGCCGGTGGTGAGCAGGGCGACGTCCTGGGCCCGCCAGCCCTCCTCCAGCAGCGCCTCGATCTGGTCGTCGGCGACGTCGAGGGCCTCTTCGGCTGAACATGGCACGAAGTCCACCTCGGGACCGTCGCCGCCGAGGAAACGCATCGGGTGGTCGACCAGTGGCTGGAATGCTGTGGCGATCTGACGGGTGTTGCGGATGTTCTGGTCCAGGATCAGCGGCACCAACGGCACCGGCGGGGTGCCTTGGCGGTCAAACACCCGTTGGCCCTCGTCGATGAAGACGTAGAGCCCGCTGTCCTCGGGGTCGCGCAGCGCCGCCAGGACCGGGTCCCACCAACTGTCGGCGAAGTCCTGGGCCTCGTCGATGACGATCGCGTCGAAGCGTTGCCCCTCGGGAAGCCCGGCGGCGAGTTGGAGCATCTGTGCGGGCAGGTCGTGTTCGAAGAACTGGGAGGTTTCCTTGGTGCGCTCATTCTCGTCGGGTCCCACCGGGGCGCCCCACTGGATGCCGAGGCTGTGGAATTCCCCGACGTAGCCGGGTTGATGGCGGCGCTTCCAGCCGGCGGTGATCCGCTTGAGGTAGGACGCCAGACCGTGGGAGTAGCAGATCAGCGCCACCCGCTGGCCCTGTTGAGCCAGCCGGCGGGCCTGTTCGACGGCCATGAAGGTCTTCCCGCTGCCGGCCCCGCCGCGGATCTCGACTCGGGTCAGCAGCCTGACCGCACCGAGGATGACGGCCTGTTGTTCGTTGAGGATGTCGGCGGCGTCCTCGTTCTCCAGGGCACGGGCGACGACGTCGCGCTGGGGCAGTCCGCGCCCGCCCAGTGCGGTCTGCAACTGGTCGATGGCGGTCGCCGACAGCAGCGGGAGGTCGGTTTCCTGGCTGAGTGCGACCTCGCGCAACTTCTCACCCAGCGCGCCAATCTCGTTGCGGTCCAACACCATCCAGCGCGGGCAGTCTGCCAGCGCGAAGTCCTGAGATATCTCGCTTTGAGTCAGGACGACGACGTGGTTCCATCGCGGGCGCGCCTGGGTCCAGCGCGGGTCGGCCTCGATGAAGTTTCGCAGTGCGTAGCGCGCCTGCCGAACCTGCCTGACCGGATCGATCGTCGTGACATGGCCACTGCGGCTGCGCTGCAGCCACTCGGTGCCGTTGTGCCAGACCTCGCCGCCCTTGACTTCGATGCAGAGGATCCCGGCGCCCTCGATGGCGACGACGAAGTCGATCTCGTGGTCCTTGAGATGGTCGGTGACCCGCTTGCCGGCGATGAGCAGGTCGCCGTCGGCCAACTGAGAGCACAGGATCTCCCAGACCCGGCGTTCGCTGTCGTTGGCCAGCCGCGGATTCTCCGGGATCGTGACGGGCATGGTGAATGGATCCCCTTCCGCCTATCTGGCTGGGTCATCGTAAGTCGGTTGGGCGACGCCGCCGGGGAATTAATGCGTGTAGACTGAGTGTCAGAATCGCTTGCGCCTTCATGGCGTCGCAGAATGATGGTCCGTAACACGGACACAGTCGCGATTCGATTTCCTACCCCGACTGGAAGTCTGTGCCGGTCGACTGAAAGAAACCTATGAACGACGAGGACCTGTTTTCCCATCCTGTGGATACGCAGTATGTCCCGCCTACCTACGAGGGCGCCTCTAACCCCGTGGAGAACCCGGTGTTCTCCGACAAGCAGCGTTAGCTGTTCTGAGGCACTGGCCAATTTGAGGCACAATGAGTTTCGCACTTACTTGAGTGCGGGAACGCCGGCTGCAATTCCCTGCAGTACGGCTTGAGGATGTCGACTTCAGACATCCATGGATGAGAGAAGTAAGAATGGCACAGGGAACTGTGAAGTGGTTCAACAGCGAGAAGGGCTTCGGCTTCATCGCCCCGGACGGGGGCGCGGACGATGTTTTCGTCCACTTCTCCGAGATCAGCGGAAGTGGCTATCGGTCGCTGGAAGAGAATCAGCGAGTCGTTTTCGACATCGGCCAGGGCGCTAAAGGCCCCCAGGCGCTCGCTGTTCGACCCGAATAACCCGTACTGACAGACGTGGGCCGGCAGGGAAACCTGCCGGCCCACGCTGTATGTCGGAACCCTAATCACCCTCGAATCACACCCGAATCATGCTCGGGTAGGGACTTTGTCGAAGAGGTCTTACCCTGTACGGCGACGGATTTCCCGGTGGACCTGGAGGGTCGATGTCTTTGTTGTTCAATCCCCGCACCTATGACCCTGCGTCGTTCGACGAGCGCACGCGGGGCCAACTGCTGGCGCTCATCGACTTCTTCGAGACCAAAGGCCTGGCCCGCAACAAGGAGGAGTACTACTCCGGGGAGTGGTACACCGACTTCCTGACCCTGGTCGCCGACAAGGAGATCTTCGCGACCTTCGCAACCCCCAAAGAGGTCGGTGAACTCGTCGGGGACGCCGACGCGCGCTGGGATCTGGCGAGGATCAACGAACTCAACGAGATCCTCGGCTTCTACTCGCTGGCGCACTGGTACGCCTGGCAGGTCTCGGTGCTGGGCCTGGGGCCGGTGTGGCTCAGCTCCAACGACGACGCCCGCAAGCGGGTCGCCGGCCTGCTCAAAGACGGTCACATCTTCGGGTTCGGACTCTCCGAACGCGAGCACGGCGCCGACATCTACTCCTCCGACATGGTCCTGACCCGCGGCGCCGACGGCGGCTTCACCGCCAGTGGCGGCAAGTGGTACATCGGCAACGGCAACGCGGCCGGGCGCCTCAGTGTGTTCGGGAAGTTCGCCGACGACGACCCTGAGCATCCCGGCGAATACGCGTTCTTCCTCGTCGACCCCAGCGATGAGCGCTACGAACTGATCAAGAACGTCGTCGCCGGGCAGATGTTCGTCGCGGGCTTCAACCTGCACAGCTACCCGGTGGCGCCCAGCGACATCCTGCACGTCGGCAAGCCGGCCTGGGACGCCGCACTGGCGACGGTGAACGTGGGCAAGGTGAACCTCGGCTGGGCCAGCATCGGGATCTGCGAACACTCCTTCTACGAGGCGGTCACGCACGCCAACAACCGGATCCTCTACGGCAACCGGGTCACCGACTTCCCGCACGTGCGCCGGATGCTCGCCGACGCCTATGCCCGTCTGGTGGCGATGAAGATCTTCGCGGCCCGTTCGACCGACTATTTCCGCTGTGCCAGCGAACAGGACCGCCGGTTCCTGCTGTTCAACCCGATCACCAAGGCAAAGGTGACCAGCGAGGGCGAACGGGTGATCGACCTGCTGTGGGATGTGATCGCCGCCCGCGGCTTCGAACGCGACACCTACTTCAGCCGCGCGGCCAGCGACATCCGGGCGCTGCCGAAACTGGAGGGCACCGTCCACGTCAACATCGCCCTGGTGCTCAAGTTCATGCCGCGCTACCTGGGCGCCGCGCACGGTGCGGCGCAGGACTACCCGGTGATCCCGGTACGTCAAGACGCCGGCGACGACGAGTACCTGTTCCACCAGGGGCCCGCCAAGGGTCTGGGGTCGATCGGCTTCGCCGACTGGCGCCCGGCGTTCGAGCGCTTCGGCCATCTGCCGAACGTGGCGACGTTCCGTCAGCAGATCGACGCCTTCACCCAACTGGTGATGACCGCCCCGCCCACCGAGGCGCAGCAGAAGGACCTCGACTTTCTACAGATCCTGGGCCAGCTGTTCACCCAAATCGTTTATGCGCAGCTGATTTTGGAGTCGGCGTCGGTGGCGATCGACGGCGGGCAGACCCGCCCCGGATCGGTGAGCGACCTGTCGGACCTGACCGAGGCGCACATCGACCGGATCTTCGGCGTCTTCGTTCAGGACATGGCCGATCAGGCGGTCGCCCTGCACGGGCAGGCCTCGGCAACCGACGCGCAGAGCACCGCGGCGCTGACGATCGTGCGCAAGCCTCGCATCGAGGCCGACGCCGAGCAGTCGTTCGTCTCGGAGGTGCTGTCCTACAGCGGGACCTACGAGATGAAGCCCTAGGCGGTCTGCGCGCCCGGACGCTCCGCGATTTTCCGCACAACACTTTTGGCCCACCTTCGAGCGACTGCGAGTCGCTCGAAGGTGGGCACACCCCCTCATCGGTTCCCGGCCGGGTCGACCCGGCTCAGACCGACAGCATCAATGTCAGAGCCCACCGATATGGTCGAGGCGAAGGGGGAAATATGAGTGAACAAACCACCACACCGAAACTGGGCGAACGGTTTTCGCATGCCGTGACCTTCGCCGCCGACAAGCATCGGACGCAGGTCCGCAAGGGCGGGGACATTCCCTATCTCGGACACCTGCTGTCGGTGGCCGGGTTGGTCATCGAAGCCGGCGGGACCGAAGACGAGGCGATCGCGGCGTTACTGCACGACGCGGTCGAGGATGCCGGCGGGGAGGAAACACTCGCCGAGATACGGGCGATCTTCGGCGACGAGGTGGCGGGGATCGTCGACGAGTGCAGTGACACCGTGATCATGCCGAAACCGCCATGGAAGGCCCGCAAGCAGGCTTACGTCGACCATCTCAGCGCGGCATCCGAGGGTGCCGTGCTGGTGTCGCTTGAGCGGCGCCGGCCGGACTGCCCGATGGTGGCCGAACTCCGACGGGTGATCCAGGCTTGGCGCGAGGAACTCGCCGGGGCCTGCTGAGCAGGCAAAAAGGGTGGCAGGTACAGGATTCGAACCTGTGTAGGCTTTCGCCGACGGATTTACAGTCCGCTCCCATTGGCCGCTCGGGCAACCTGCCTGGGCGCACCGAAGTGGAGAACACCCCGCCTCTGTGCGAGTAGCAGGGTACAACGAGGATGTACCCCGGACACAAACCGGCCCGGATCCGACGGCCGGAATCGTGAGGAGGCACCCAGTGGCTGATTCCAGCTTCGATATCGTCAGCAAGGTCGACCGCCAGGAAGCGGACAACGCGCTGAACCAGGCGGCCAAGGAGTTGAGCACCCGGTTCGACTTCCGCGGCACCGACACCACCATCGCGTGGAAGGGCGACGAGATCGTCGAGATCGTCTCCTCCACCGAGGAGCGCGCCAAGGCCGCCGTGGATGTGTTCAAGGAGAAGTTGATCCGCCGCGACATCTCGATGAAGGCCTTCGATGCCGGCGAGCCACAAGCCAGCGGTAAGACCTACAAGGTCAGCGGCTCGATCAAAGAGGGCATCAGCAGCGAGAACGCCAAGAAGATCACCAAGCTGATCCGCGACGAAGGCCCCAAGGGCGTCAAGGCCCAGATCCAGGGCGAGGAGATCCGGGTCAGCTCCAAGAAGCGCGATGACCTGCAGGAGGTCATCGCGCTGCTCAAGGGCGCCGACCTCGAGGTCGCGTTGCAGTTCGTCAACTACCGGTAGCCCCCCGGTAGCCCCCCCCCGCGACCCTGGCCCGACCAACCGGCCGGTGGCTAGTGTGGTGAGGTACGAACGGACGCAATGAAGCGAGGCCCGCGATGACCGTCAACACGGAGAATTCTGACGCCCGCCCCGCCGTGCAGGACGGCGGCACCTATAACGTCGTCATCATCGGTGCCGGCATCTCCGGAATCGGCGCTGCCTACCGCCTCGCTGAGGCCGACCCGTCGACCCGCTACGTCATCCTGGAGCGCCGCGAACGGATCGGCGGCACCTGGGACTTGTTCCGCTACCCCGGCGTGCGGTCGGACTCCTCGATCTTCGCCCTCAGCTGGAGTTGGGAGCCCTGGCCGAACAAGGAGTACGTCGCCGACGGCGACGAAATCCGCGACTACATGGAGAACGCGGCCCGCAAGCACGGCATCTACCCGCACATCGAATTTCGCACCCGGGTGGAGTCCGCCGACTGGGACTCGGCAACTGACACCTGGACCATCCGCGTCGATGAGGACGGCACACCGAAGACCTATCGCAGCCGCTTCGTGTTCTTCGGCTCCGGCTACTACAACTACGACCAGCCCTACACCCCCGACTTCCCCGGCATCGAGCGCTTCAGTGGCACGGTGATCCATCCGCAGTTCTGGCCGCAGGACCTGGACTACACCGGCAAGAAGATCGTCGTCATCGGATCGGGCGCCACGGCTGTCTCCCTGGTGCCCGCGCTCGCCCACAAGGGTGCCCAGGTGGCCATGCTGCAACGCTCACCGGGCTACCTCGTGTCGATGCAGCGGCGCAATCGGGTCATCACCCCGATGCGAAACTACCTGCCGCCCAAGGTTTCCTATCCCATCGCCAGGGCTGCGGCACTGGCAGTGGAGAAGGTGTTCTGGGTGGCCGCGCGTGGGGCGCCGAACCTGGTGAAGAAGGTGGTGCGTACGCAGAACATCAGCAAGCTGCCCAGCGGCTACCCCGTCGACGTCGACTTCAAGCCGAGCTACAACCCGTGGGACGAACGGTTGTGCCTGGTTGCCGACGGCGATCTTTTCACCGAGATCAGCAGGGGCGCCCTTGAGGTGGTCACCGACCACATCGCCCACTTCGACGCCAGCGGCATCGTGCTGAAGTCGGGCCGCCGCCTCGACGCCGACATCATCGTCACGGCCACCGGGCTGAACCTGCTGGCTCTCGGCGGGGTGCGCATCAGCATCGACGGCGCCGAACTCAAACCACAGGACCGGTTCTCCTACAAGGCCCACATGCTCGAGGACGTTCCCAACCTGTTCTGGTGCATCGGCTACACGAACGCGTCATGGACCTTGCGCGCGGACATGACCGCCCGCGCCGCAGCGCGTTTGATCGACTACATGAAGACCCACGGCTACACCCATGCCTACCCGCACCCCAGTGCTGGGCGCATGCCGGAGAAGCCGACCTGGGACCTGCAAGCGGGATATGTCATGCGCAACCCGCACGCACTGCCGAAGTCAGCGAAGAAGCGGCCGTGGGTGGTGCGCCAGGACTACTTCGCCGACGCCTTCGATCACCGGTTCCTCGACAAGGTCGACGAGGAGATGGTGTTCGGGCGGGTGAGGACACCGGCGCAACTGGTCGGCTAAGCCGATCCCCGCATCACCCAAACCGCCGGTGAACGCACGCCGTCGGCACTACGTTGGTGGCCATGACATCTGATCGTCGTGAACCGCAAGTCGTCGTCCTCGGCGGTGGCTCCTGGGGAACCACCGTCGCGTCCATCTGCGCTCGGCGTGGACCGACTTTGCAGTGGGTGCGCTCGGCCGACACCGCCGAGGACATCAACACCAATCACCGCAATACCGAGTACCTCGGCGAGGAAGTCGCGCTACCCGAGAACCTGCGTGCAACAAACGATTTCGCTGAGGCCGCCAACTGCGCCGATGTCATCGTGATGGGTGTGCCGTCGCACGGATTCCGCGGCGTGCTCGTCGAACTGGCCAAAGAACTGCGCCCGTGGGTGCCGGTGGTCAGCCTGGTCAAGGGCCTGGAACAGGGCACCAACATGCGGATGAGTCAGATCGTCGAGGAGGTGCTGCCGGGCCACCCGGCCGGCATCCTGGCCGGCCCGAACATCGCCCGTGAGGTCGCCGAGGGCTACGCGGCCGCAGCGGTGCTGGCCATGCCCGACCGCAACCTGGCCGGCAATCTTGCGGAGATGTTCCGCACCAGCCGATTCCGCACCTACACCAGCGATGACGTGACCGGCGTCGAGATCGCCGGTGCGCTGAAGAACGTCTACGCCATCGCCGTCGGCATGGGGTACTCGCTGGGCATCGGGGAGAACACCCGCGCCATGGTGATGACCCGGGCGGTCCGGGAGATGTCGAAGCTCGGCGAGGCCATCGGCGGCCAGCGTGACACCTTCTCCGGTCTGGCCGGGATGGGCGACCTGATCGTCACATGCACCTCCAAGCGCAGCCGCAACCGGCACGTCGGCGAGGAGTTGGGTTCGGGCAAGACCGTGCAGGAGATCATCGCCGGCATGAATCAGGTCGCCGAAGGCGTCAAGGCGGCCAGCGTGATCATGGAGTTCGCCGATAAGTACGGCGTCAGCATGCCGATCGCCAAAGAGGTGGACGCGGTGGTGAACCACGGTGCCACCGTCGAACAGGCCTACCGCGGTCTGATGGCACGGAGTCCCGGCCACGAGGTCGACGGCACGCAGTTCTAGCCCCGCGGTGGTGACGAGCATCACCGCCGCGGACCTGAGGGTTATCACAACACGGCATCGAAGGTGAAGTGCCAGGAAACAGCGGTGTTCCAACAAGCAAGCGTGACCTAAACTATGATCAGTATTAGTAAACACTGAGAGTGGAAGGCCCAGCGTGGATCGGCGAGCCAAAGACGGGTTGCGCGCCGGCGCGACCGCGGTCGGCGTCGCCGCGGGCCTGATGGTCTTGGCCTCCACTGCCCAAACCCCGGACGGTTTCGTTCGCGCCAGTCTGGGCGGTCCGCTGGCTCCCTTCGGAATTGGAAACACCACCTCCGATGTGTTGTCGATCGGTGACGGCGCCGGCGATCCCTCTGAACTTGCGGCCCTGCTCAAGGGGTCCGCACCAAACACCGGCGGCGGACTGCCCGATTCGCCGTATCGAGCGGCCTACGAGGCCGGTGCCACCCCGGGAGTGACCCCACCGAGGGTTCTCCTGGAGACCGGCCCGATCGATGCTCCTGCGCCCACCGCGGGCTCCACACCGATCCCCACACCGAAGTCGGTGGTCGACTCTCAAGGCCGCGTGGACTGCACCGGTGCGGTGAGTTGCCAGACCGATCCGGTCACCCAAGTCACCACGGTGACCTACCCCGATGGTGTCGTGGCGATTGTGCAGAAGGTCAATGACCTCACCGTCGTGGCCTACAAGACTTTGACCGAGTACCTGCCGCCGAGCGTTCAAACGCTGCTGCCGCCGGTACCCACCAAGGCCCCGCCGGTCGTGGCCGCCGCACCGCCGCCGATGGCTTCGGTTCCGTCGCCGCAACCCGAGACCCCAGCCGTGCTGGCGCCGCCCACCCCAGATGAGTCGGTGGTCCCCGCCTTCGATCCCGGGCCACCGGCCCCGGACTTACTCGACCCGAGCGACGACTCGAGTCCCGGCCCGCGGGTCAGCGTGCGGCCGCCGATGGACTTCAGCCCCGATTCAGGGCCGGATGACCCCGGCACCCCGAACGGGCCGAACGACAACTTCCCCGGTTTGGACAAGGTGAAGGATGCGCTGGACTCCGTTGTCGACAAGGTCGGCGACGCGGTGGGCAAGGTGGGCAAGGCCGTCGGCCCGGGTGCCTCGGGCAAGGTTTCCGACGACACACGTCCCGATGGGCCCTCCGGGCCGTCCGCGGACGACGCCGGACAGCCTTAACGCCTACTGGCCGCCGGCCATCTTCTCCAGACGCGCGATCCGCTCCTCCATCGGCGGGTGCGTCGAGAACATCTTGCCGATGCGCTCCCCGGACCGGAACGGGCTGGCGATCATCAGGTGCGCCTGATCGGCCATCTGCGGGCTGGGCGGCAGCGGAGCCTGCTCCACCCCGCCGCTGATCTTGCGCAGCGCCGAGGCCAGCGCCAGCGGGTCACCGGAGAGTTGGGCTCCGGACTCGTCGGCCTGATACTCCCGTGACCGGGAGACCGCCATCCGAATCACCGTCGCCGCGAACGGCCCAAGCAGCGAAACCAGCAACATGGCAAGGGGATTGATCCCGTTGCGGTTGCGGCCACCGGAGGCCCCGGCGAACATGGCCATCTGGGCCAGACCGGTGATCACCGAGGCCATCGCGCCGGCGACGCAGGAGATCAGGATGTCGCGGTTGTAGACGTGGGACAGCTCATGGCCCAGCACCGCGCGCAACTCGCGCTCGTCCAGAAGGTTCAGGATGCCGGTGGTGCAGCAGACCGCGGCGTTGCGCGGATTGCGTCCAGTGGCAAACGCATTCGGGCTCGGGGTATCGCTGATGTAGAGCCGCGGCATCGGCTGGTGGGCCGCGGTGGCCAACTCCCGAACCATGGCGTAGATCTGCGGTGCCTGAACCTCGGTGACCGGTTGGGCCTTCATCGCGCGCAGCGCCATTTTGTCGCTGTTGAAGTAGACGTAGGCGTTCATACCGACGGCCATCAGCACCGATAGGTACATGACGTTGCGGCCGAACAGTCCGCCGACGAAGACGATCAGCCCCGACATCAACGCGAGCAGCAGAAACGTCTTCATCCGGTTGGCGGTGGGATGCCAGGTCATTCGCGGTCCTCCTCAGACGGGCTCTCGGCAGACTAACGCCTGCGGTGGCCCCCAGAGTTCCGGATCGGGCTAACCGTGTCGGTTAACGGTGTAGTCAACCAGCGAAGCCAGTGCGCGACGTCCTGGCAGATCGGGCAGCCCGTCCAGTTCGGCGCGGGCCTGAGCGGCATATTGCTGGACGGTTGCCTTGGCGGCGGCGATCCCGCCGGAGGCCCGCAGCAGGGTCAGCGCTTCGGTGACGGCGTCGTCGTCAGTCACCGGCCCCTTGAGTAACTCCCGCAACCGGTCGGCATCCGGGCCGGTTTCGGCCAGGGCGAACAGCACCGGCAGGGTGTGCACGCCCTCCCGCAGGTCGGTGCCCGGCAACTTGCCCGACTCGTCGGGGTCGCTCTCGATGTCGATGATGTCGTCGGAGATCTGGAAAATCGTGCCGATGATCCCGCCGATGCGCCCGAGTCGCTCAATCTGATCTCCGGTGGCGCCGCCGAAGGTGCCGCCGAGTCGGCCGGCCGCGGCGATCAGGCAGGCGGTCTTCTCGGACACCACTTTCAGGTAGTGCGACACCGCATCTTCGCCGGCCGGGGCACCCTTGGTTTCCCGCATCTGGCCGGTGACCAGGAGAGCGAAAGTCTCGGCGATGATCCGCACCGCGTCCGGGCCGAGTCGCGCCATCAGCCGTGAGGAGGTCGCAAACAGATAGTCGCCGGCCAGGATCGCAATGTTGTTGCCCCACCGTGCATTCGCCGACGGAGCGCCACGGCGAAGCTGAGCTTCGTCCATGACGTCGTCGTGATAGAGCGTGGCCAGGTGCACCAGTTCAATGACGGCACCGGCGGTGGTGACGTCGAAGTTCTCCGGGTCGGGACCGACGTGGGCGCAGAGCACGGTGAACAGCGGCCGGAATCGCTTGCCGCCCGCTTCGAAGAGGTGCAGCACCGCGTCGGCCATCAGGTCGTCGGCGCCACGCAATTCGGTGGCGATGAAGTCCTCGACCCGGGCGACGCCGTCGCGCACCTTCTGGGCGAAATCCGGGTCGCCGAGGTCCACTCCCGCCACCACGCTCGCCGGTGTCCTCACGGTGACAAGATACTGGTCATCGTGGAACCGCATTCATCTGAGGTCGACCAGCGAGCCGACGCGCAGCGACTGGGGGCCGATCTGGTGGTCGTCGGCGCCGGGCCGTCGGGGTCGGCGGCCGCCGCATGGGCCTGCCGCGCCGGCCGTGACGTGCTGGTGATCGACGCCAGCGAGTTCCCGCGGGACAAGGCCTGCGGCGACGGCTTAACCCCCCGGGCGGTCGTGGAGTTACGCCAACTCGGCCTCGGCGACTGGCTGGACGGCAGGATCCGCCACCATGGGCTGCGGCTGGCCGGGTTCGGCAGTCATCTTGAGGTGCGCTGGCCGGGGCCGTCGTTCCCGGAGACCAGTTCGGCGGTGCCCCGCACCGAACTCGACGATCGGGTGCGCAAAGCCGCCGAGGACGCCGGGGCGGGGATGCTGCTGGGGTGCAAGGCCGTCGACGTCGACCTCGATTCCGCCGGGCGGGTGACCGCGGTGATACTCGCCGACGGCCGGCGGGTGGCCTGTCGTTGGCTGATCGTGGCCGACGGCGCCCGCTCGCCGCTGGGCCGGGCGTTGGGTCGGCAATGGCATCAGCACACCGTCTACGGGGTGGCGGCGCGCGCCTACCTGACCTCCCCGCGCGCCGATGAGCCGTGGATCTCCTCGGACCTGGAATTGCGGTCGCCCGCCGGCGGTGCCGGCAATCGAGCCGGAGCCGGACAGGTGCTGCCCGGGTATGGCTGGATCTTCCCGCTGGGCAACGGTGAGGTGAACCTCGGGGTGGGGGCGCTGGCCACCGCCAAGCGTCCGGCCGACGTGGCGCTGCGGCCGTTGATCAAGCACTACGCCGACCTCAAGCGCGACAGTTGGGGTTTTGAGGGCCCGCCGCGGGCGGTGTCCTCGGCGCTGCTGCCGATGGGCGGGGCGGTCTCCGGGGTGGCCGGGCCGAACTGGATGCTGATCGGCGACGCCGCGGCCTGCGTGAACCCGCTCAACGGCGAGGGTATCGACTACGGCCTGGAGACCGGACGGCTGGCCGTTGAGCTGCTGGGCTCGGCCGATATCGCGATGGCGTGGCCGGCGCTGCTGCAAGCCCACTACGGGCGGGGGTTCTCGGTGGCCCGCCGGCTCGGGCTGCTGTTGACGTTGCCGCGGTTTTTGCCGCTGACCGGCCCGCTGGCCATGCGATCCTCGGCGCTGATGGGTGTCGCTGTGCGGCTCATGGGAAACCTGGTCACCGATTCAGACGTCGACCGGGTGGCGCGGCTGTGGCGCGCGGCCGGTGCCTCGTCACGGCTGGCTGATAACCGCAAACCATTCAGCTAGCGGGTTTGACGGCCGCGTGCAGGGCGACGATGCCGCCGGTGAGGTTGCGCCACTGCACCTGCGTCCAGCCGGCCTGCTCGATGCGCCGGGCCAGCGTCGGCTGGTCGGGCCACGCCCGGATGGACTCGGCGAGATAGATGTAGGCCTCCGGGTTACTGGAGACCGCGCGGGCCACCCGGGGCAGCGCCTGCATCAGGTACTCCTTGTAGATCGTGGAGAACACCGGCACGGTCGGGGTGGAGAACTCGCACACCACCAGGCGGCCGCCGGGTTTGGTGACGCGGGCCATCTCGCGCAGACCCGCCCCGAAGTCGACCACGTTGCGCAGACCGAAGCTGATGGTCACCGCGTCGAACACCTCGTCACCGAAGGGCAGCAGGGTGGCGTCACCGGCCACTTTGGGCACCGGTCGCCGGTCACCGGCATGCAGCATGCCCACCGAGAAGTCGGCGGCGACACACCACGCGCCGGACTTGGCCAACTCGACGGTGGACACCGCGGTTCCGGCAGCCAGGTCCAGAACCGCCTGCCCGGGGACGAGTCGCAGTGCCGAACGGGTGGCCCGACGCCAATACCGATCCTGGCCCAGTGACAGCACTGTGTTCGTGACGTCGTAGCGACGAGCCACGCCGTCGAACATCGACGCGACCTCATGGGGGTTCTTGTCCAGCGACGCGCGACTCACCCAACAGACGCTATCAAGCGCGGCGCCGGTCACCCTCACGGTTCTGGCGTGAGTAGGCCGCCATCCGATCACTGAGGCGGACGAGCCTGTCCTCGTGGCCGGCCGGCATGGTGTACGCCAACTGCCGAAGCTCGACAGCGAAACCCTGCAATTCCTGGCTGAACGAATTGTCACTCATCAGTGGAAACCTCCCCATCTGTTGTGACATGCACGAAAGTGCTTGTACCGATTACGTTTTGGTTCTCACCGTGGTCCCCCTTGACCCTGAGCACCATTGTGCTCCGTCCCGGAACGGGACAACAGACCTCTTAGGAAGATCTCAGGTGAAGTTTGCGTTTCGGCCGTGTTTCGCATCCGGCAGTCGGCGCTCCAGGCGGACCAGACCGGCCAGCATGGCCGCCCCGATGAGCCAGCCGGCCACCGCGGTCGATCCGGCCGGGATGATCGCCAGCATCGCGTTGCGGTTCTGCACCCGAACCAGATTGGGATCGGATCTGTCGTACTCGACGTAGATGCGCATGCCGGTCGCCAGTTCCGAGGGATACAGCACACCGAGTTCGGGCCGGTATGTCACGCGGTCGGGGGTGACGAACTCGATGGTGGACCGCCGGGGCCCGGCCGAGAGCACCTCAGCCTCGGCCACCGCCAGATTCCGGGCGATCTGCCGGTCGTTGCGCCAGGCCCCGGCGACCAGCAGCAGCGACTGTAGGGTGACGACGCCGATCAGCACCCACACCGCGGTCTTGGCCCACCGCAACGCTTTTCGGTCGAACGAATCAGGCACGACGGGGTTGCGGCTAGGCAGAGCGGCTTCCAGCAGTTCCCGCGGCCTGCCGCTCACAGAGCAGCCCGGATCGCAGCGTGCAACTGACGCAGCGAGGACCGGTCGGCTTTGACTTCCAGCACCCGCATACCGTCGTGCGGTTCATCAAGGGTCGGCTGGAGTTGGTCGACCTCGATCTGCCGGGCATCAACGTGGTAGGCCCGACACAGCGCGCCGACGTCGACGTCGTGGGGGGTGCCGAAGATTCGCGACGACACGTCGGAGAACCGCGGATCGCCCTGTTCGAGCAACTCGAAGATGCCGCCACCGTTGTCGTTGGACACAACGATGGTCAGGTTGTGCGGGGTGGGTTCGGTGGGCCCGATCAGCAGGCCGGAGGCGTCATGGACGAACGTCAGGTCACCCAGCAGTGCCAACGTTCGACCCCGGTGCGCCAGCGCAGCGCCGATGGCGGTGGACACCGTGCCGTCGATACCGGCCACGCCGCGGTTGGAGCGGACAACCACCGAATCCGTGGTCAGGCCGGCCAACGCCACGTCGCGGACCGGGTTGGAGGCCCCCAGCACCAACTGGTCGCCGGGCCGCAGGGCCGCGGTCACCGCGGCGGCGACGTGCAGGCCGGTGGTCAGCGGATGGGCCGCCAACTGATCGTGAACGACCGCGGCGACGCGGGTGTGGGCCGCGGCACATCGGCGCAGCCACTCCGGATCGGGACTCCCGGTCGTCTGCGCGCGGGTTCCGGTGGCCATCGAGTTGCCGGAGACATCCGGCCAGCGCGGCCCGGTGGTCAGTGCGTAGACCGGCAGGTCGGGGTCGGCCAGCAGCGCTGAGACCGCCCGGTGCAGGGTGGGCCGGCCGAGCATGATGACCTGCCGCGGCCGCAGCAGGGTCAGCGCCAACGGGTGCAGTGGGGTGGCCGGACGCGGCGCCGTCGGCTCGGCGACGGTGGGCAGGTGGGCCAGGCCGGGGTGCACGCCCGCGCCGTGGCCGGCGATCACCACGGTGTCTGCGGTGAGGTCGATCTCGACCGGCTCATCGAAGTTCACCGGCGGTGTGTACGTCCAGGGCTGGCCGTCGGGGCGCCCCGGAGGGAAGTCCTCAGGGTTGGAATCCGATTCCGGCACAAGGGGTTCGCGCAGCGGAATGTCGAACTGCACCGGCCCGGCGTTGGCGCTGCGCGACCCGGCGGCCGCGGCCAGCACCCGGCAGGTGGCCGATCGCCACTGCGCGTTGAGGCCATCAAGGCGGTCCGCGGCACTCTCGGCGAGACCCAGACTGATCGCGGCGCGCGCCTGGCTGCCGAAGTAGCCCAACTGCTCCATGGTCTGGTTGGCGCCGGTGCCCAGCAGTTCGTAGGGCCGGTTCGCGGACAGGATGATCAGCGGCACCCGGGCGTAGTTGGCCTCGACGACCGCCGGACCGAGGTTGGCCACCGCGGTCCCCGAGGTCATCGCGATCGGAACCGGCCGCCCGCTGCCGATGGCCAGGCCGACGGCCAGGAAGCCCGCGGTGCGCTCATCGATACGGACATGCAGGCGCAGGCGGCCCGCCCGGTCGGCGTCGGCGAAGGCGAACGCCAATGGCGCGTTACGCGAACCGGGGCAGAGCACCACGTCGCGCACGCCGCCGCGAATCATTTCGTCGACGACGACCCGCGCCTGTGTCGTCGAAGGGTTCACCCCTACAGCGTGGCACAGTCGCGGTGGCGATTACACGAGCGTTCCAGCAAAGAAGTCCAGCATTGCCCGGTTGACCGGGTCGTAGCGCTCCAGAAAACCCAGGTGACCGGCGTTGGCGATCTGGACATAGCGGCCTGAAGGGATGGCATCGGCCACCTCGCGGCCCATCGCGGGCGGCGTGACCACGTCGTCGGCGAAACCGATCACCAACACCTCGGTGGAGATCGCCCGGTAGGCGGGCAACCGATCCTCGAGCGGTGCCACGCCGAGTTGAGCGCGCCAACCCGGGGTGCGTTTGAGAGGGAACGCGGTGAACATCTGCAGCCACTCGTCGATCGCCGGGGAGTTGATGGTCTTGGGCGAGAAGTTCTCCAGGATCCGCACCTTGGCCGCATAGGAGTTGGGCAGTTCGATATCGGCCTCGGCGAGTTCCTCATCGGCGGTCCGGAACGCGATCCGGGTGGCGTCGACACGTCCGCGGGTGCCCATCAGCACCGCCTGCCGAACCAGGTCCGGGCGCGCCAGCATGAGTTCCTGGGCGATGAAGGCACCCATCGACATGGCCACCACCCGCGTCGGGCCGCCGATGACGGTCTCGATGATGTCGACGGTGTCGGCGACCGTCTGCGCGGTGGAGAAGCCGTCGGCGTTCTCGGTGGCGCCCACCCCGCGGTTGTCGAAGGTGACGCAGCGGTAGCCGGCCCGTGCGAACACCGGAACCTGGTGGATGTGCCAGGTGCGTCCGGCGCCGCCGGTTCCGGCGATGAACAGCACCGGGTCGCCGGTACCGGTGTCGTCGTAGGCCAGGTTGGTCACGGCCGCGACGGTAGCAGTGCGTGGCACTCCCGCACCCGGGAGATCCACCAGTCGCGACGGTCGGCGGGGGCGGCCAGGGCGGCCAGTCGGGCCGGATCCGGAACGACATCGCTGACGGGCAGGCTCCCGTTTTCGGGTTGCAGGTCGACGACGTCGGTGACGAACAGCCCGCCGGTGCCCAGTCCGCACGCGTGTGCCAGCCGGGGCAGCGCCGCCGCGGCGGCCAGGCCGGCGG
>Ga0164293_10000972_pt1 | contig 23946 bp, 36 predicted proteins | sample GEODES118metaG_FD_111487 | JGI IMG/M metagenome (GOLD analysis project Ga0164293, IMG submission 111487) | Eutrophic lake water microbial communities from Lake Mendota, Wisconsin, USA - GEODES118 metaG | ecosystem: Environmental > Aquatic > Freshwater > Lake | place: USA: Lake Mendota...
CAAAAACAATTTAGTGACTTCAGAGAAGACGCACTAAGAAATCAACCACTCCGCAAGGAAATCGCACTAGCCGATATTCGTTTCGTTACTATGGATGCGATCGAATATGCCGGTCTTAACTTCGGATTAGCCCGTCCTGCACTAAAGGATCTAATGCGAATTCTCGGTGTAAACATTAATATCGAGGAAAGATTATCTCAATCAATCGGTGAAGATGGTGCTCGTAACTTCCTTAATGGTTTACGTTCCGCTCTATCTAAATCAGCCGGATCTATTATTCTCTTGGTTACACCTGATCGTATCGTACAGAGAATTACTAAAGGTGGAAGAGAAACCACTCTCTTTACTGGACAAACCTTCTTCGATACAGTAGATCGCTTTATGAATACCAACACGGGAATGGAAATTAAGGACATGAACTTCAATCGAGAAACTGGTGGAATTTCGCTTAGTGCCTCTTCTCCTGGTGGTGAATTTCAAGTAGGTAACTTTACCGATGAGGTTTTCCATGGTGGACTTAATCTATCAATCACTGCCGATGGAATTAAAGCTTCACCTTACCTACATCGCCTAGTCTGTACTAATGGAATGGTTACTCGTTCTTTCGAGGAATCATTTAATCTGAATCGCAACACTACTGAAAGTTGGACAAACTTCTGGCAAAACCTAGAGAGAATCGAAAAGGGTGGATTCAAACCCGTAGCCTTTACCAACAAGGTCGTAAACGCTAGAGAGACTCGTGCTTCATTCGCCGAAATGGAACGCTCCATGAATCTCATCTTGGGTAATTCTAAATGTGACCTAGATAATCTACAACAGTTTATCAACTACAAACCTACTTTTAACAGACTACACTCCGCTGGAATCGATACCCTCAAGTTAACACCAGGACAGAAACGTAATCTCCGTACTGGTTTATCCATGTGGGATTGCATTAACGGAGTAACCGATTTTGCCTCACACAATTATGGTTTTGAGAAATCAGCCAACTGTGATCGCCACTTACAGTTACAAGCTGGAGATATCCTTACTAAGGACTTCGACACTCAAAACCTCATCCTTAATCAGCCTTACTAAGATTAAGATCTACCTGACGGGAGAAAACCCGTCTTTAATTTGATAATGCACGAAGGTCACTCACTAGAGTGGCCTTTTTGCTGTTTATCCACTCCCTACTAGATCTGTCTGCCTTTTAACAGACTTTATCCATCTTTTAAAGGTTTCTTCGAGACTTGGAAGGTCTAGTCGAGACTAGTAGAGATCAGAGTGAGCAAAACTACACACTTTATCCATCATCCCAGTCTAGATAGGCTCACAGAGGGCTACCAACCGACTAGCAGAGTCTCAGTAGACTCATTAAGGGACTAGTACCAACTAGAGAGATCTGTTATACTCTTATATAGGAGTAGAAGGATCCAGTAGAGACTCTCGGTCTCATGAAACAGACTAGAAGAAGACCGAGAGGACCCTGAGGGTGGCTTTAGGGACCGAAAGTGACCGAAAAGGATCAAAAACTCACAAAAAGCCACTTTAAGGGTCAAAAGTGGACTTTTTTAGGCTATATAGGCTAATCCCAGGTCTTGTCCGCGTTAACGTCCCGTGGAAGTCAAGTCCGGCCTGGCTCCCATGAAATTCCGGGCAGTTTTGACCCTCGAAACTTTGGGCCTGATCCAAGGAGGCTAGGGCCTGACACGAGATCACTATATAGGAAACTGACTCCCTGGTAACGCGAGTACTAGCAGCCAAAAGGCCTTTTTAAAAATTTTTTCCAGACTATATTGAGATAACCCAGACTTTGGTGACTAATATATAGAGTAGCCGGTGAGTCTTTTTAAACCTTTCTGACTCTTTGTTTCTCATGAAGGAGAAGGTACTGACAATGAGAAGACGGCTACTTTGTTTTACTATTTACTGTTAATAGTGTACTGTAAACTCTTACCCGACGCAAACGACGAAGTGGTGACCTGACTCAAATAACTCTTTCCTATACGATAACTCTCTCTTCTGATAACCCACCCAAGTCCATCTGATTACTCGACCAGCCTCGATAAATAAACTATACTTCGAACTTACCGGCGAAGCGTGTAAGTCATATAAAAAGTAATATGGAAATGAAAACTGTTATGTATTGTGCTACTGTCGAGGATGCTCGTGAGTGTATTGAAGATGATACAACGATATTCCCGCTTCTCGAAAGAGCTTTGGTTGATATGTGGAAGACTGGATCTGCCTCTGAAGAAGTTCTAGAAATCCGATGTATAGATGTTGCTGCTTCTATGTGGGTAACTCTACGTAGAAGTGAGATGCCTGATGTATGGAAGCGAGTAATTGCCTGGCGTAGTGGACGAGACGAATGGGAAGAACTGAGTGTGCTGAAGGCCGCCAAAGAGTTTAGTGAGGATCTTGAGTTGGTGAAGCAACCAGTCAAATAGAGCCAGGAGCCCTCCAGCGTCTAAACTCTGAGTTTCTTGAATAGATAGTTTATAACAAACGAACAAAAAAGCGCGCAGCGGCTTCCACCTCTGAGTACACGAATAAAAAGAAAGAAATGAAATCAATACTACTATACGAACAATTCCTCAATGAATCTCATGTGGAGATGACCATCAAAGAGATTGAAAAGGGTGAGTGGCGAGTAGTTGCACATATTGGCCGAGAGGAAGTGGGACGATTGACCTTTATAGAAAGTCAATACAAACCAGTTTTGAAAGCTACTCAAGTTACCGTTGAGCCCAATCATCGTCGAAAAGGAATTGGATCTGATATGTATGTCTTTGCTGAGCGAGAGTTAGGAAAGCGTTTCGTACGAACTGAAGATGTTTTAACTCCTGACGGTAAGGCCATTTGGAACTCACCTAATAGAAAATTTGGAATATAAAATGAAGAAGATCCTACTATACGAACAATTCCTAAATGAGATAGGTGAAGGAGTCGTGCCTTTTTCCTGGAAGAGAGTGGGTGTGACGAAGGTTGACAGTTGGATGGCTGATCTATCACAGGTAAATCGAGCCGAAAGTGTTAGTGGTCGTTGGGAACAACTTCCAACCCTACTATACGAATTCACTGGAGAGAAGGCTACCTATGAAGTGCGTATCGCTGGTGGATGGAGCCGACATGTATACATTAACTTTGGTAAAAAGCCAGGAGTGAAACCTCATGACTTCAATCTAATTACAGTTGTCTCGTTCGATGTAAAAGGAAAGGACCGTCCAAGTGACGAGCCAGAAATAACCAATTTTGGAGAGCAGTTTCGAGTTCTGAGTACAGTAGTAGCTATTACCGATCAAGTAATCCGTGAGATCTCTGAAATCAAATGGATAAAGCTACAAGAAATTCGTATCGTTCCCAAACTGGAAGCGGAAGATGAAGGCAAACCAATCACTCAATCGAAGAGAGGTCGCTTCTATCTGGCTTATATTAAGAAACAAGGTCGACGTCTACCAGGAGACTGGACAATCGAAATAGCCGGAGAGATGTTTGTTCTCAGATCTGGAAAGATTACATCTACCGACCCTAACAAATTTATACCAATTGAATGAAACCGATAGCAACATACGAAAGTTTCTTAAATGAAACAAAGGATCCCAAACAAATTCACTTACAGACTCGTAAGACGAAAAGTGTAAAAGATTCTGCATATCCATTCTATGTAATAAAAGACTATATGGATGTTGGTTATTGGGATAAAGTAAAAGAAACCGATTTCAAGAAAGCATTTGATGTCGTTATGAAATTTCTTCTTACGCCTAACAGTAACACAGAAAGAATATCCAAAGAAAATGATTGGATGATTGATTATGATCAGATTTGGCAATATCAAAAAGACAAACAAGATTAACAGAGACGATTAAAACATACAATACTGAATATAAAGACTAATATGGAAAACGGAAAACGTAACCAATTAAAACCTACGAGAACCAAGATTGTTAATAAGTTGGTGGCTAGTGAACCGAGGATTCTTAATAAAGTAAATAATAAAGGTGACGGAAGAGTTTCTCTAATGAACCGAAATAAATCAAAGAATGAAAGCAATTAAGTTATATGAGACCTTCTTAGCTGAAGGGTCTAATACCAATTTAATGGAGATTAAGCCTAACAAATACTTATATCACACATCGAATCCTACGTTTCGAGCTAAAATTGCAAAAGAAGGATTGATTCCGAAAGGAAAGAGTGAAGCTTGGCTATCTGATACTACTATCGATGGTGAAGTTATCTTTGCAGTTAATAGTGATAACAAACGAGATTGGTGGTATTCGACATATGATGATGACATCTATCGAATTGATACAACCGGATTGAAAAATATCTGGTACTGCGACCCAAACTTTGATTTGAAGGATATGCGAATAATAACATTTGAAAGAATCCCAGTCCGATATATTAAACTAATACATAAAGGCAGTGGAGACAGCCTTGAATAAAAATTGAATAAGAATGAAACCGATTAAGTTATATGAGAACTTCCTAATGGAAGGTGGTTGGGCAACAACCAAAACACAAGGAACCGTTCTGACTCCAGCCATTATTGCTGAAGTTGTAAAGGTTATGGACCGAATCAGTACTGGATTCAATGGACACTTGAGAGAGTTGGAACTTCCATCTCTCGATATAATGAAACCTATTGGAAGTGGAACCTGGTGGCAGGAGGATCTGACTGATCAGCCAGAAAAAACTTATGGAGATGTTGATTACATGGTTGCCTATCCGACACTGAAGCTCACTGCTGGAAGAGACAGAGAAGACGAGATTGCTACTGTGAAGTTATACAACACTGAGTTGTTGATGTGGTTAGAAGAGGAGAGAATTACTGATGTGGATATTGCCGAGACTCGTTCTATATCTTCAGATGTTTCTCTTAAACTAGTTGTGGTAGTTCCCTTCAATGGCGAAACCGCTTATGTACAAGTTGATATGGTTGTTACTCACAAAGAGTACAGTGATTGGGCAGTATTTCGCATGACTCCTATTAAGAATGTCAAAGGATTTGTGCTTGGTAATTTGTATTCGTCATTCGGAGAAGTTCTCGATTTGTCTATACAGGCAAGAGGAGTTCGTGCTAAATTCGAAGGTCAGGTAATGAAGCCTTATTCGAAAAGAGCTAATGTCGAAGATCGCATTATCTCACAAAATGCGCAAACCTTCATGACGGATATCGCTCGTTTCTTTTGGGAACAAAGCGGAACTAACCAACCATTTACTGCAACTCCTATCGAGAGTTGGAAAGGAATGAATCCCAAATCTCCCAAGTTCGAAGATCTGTGTACTGGTATTCGACTAGTCGCTCAGACACTAGGTCAACTAGACGAATTTGGAACTACCATCAAATACAAATCTCAGGCTGATTTACTAAAAGCCGTTGTTGCTCAATATACTAAAAAAATGATGGAGGCCTATAACTCTGCCAAGTTTGATAAGGCCGAATCGCCAGCTGCCAAAGCGGTAGTGACTAAGGTTCGTGCAACTATTGACGAATATATCAGTCTGGCAAATCAACTCCTTACATAAAAGTAATATGTTATACTACTCACCAAAAATCGCAGTCGGTGAATCGACTGTAGCCGGCAGAGGTGTCTTTGCCTTAGATGATATACAGGCCGGAGAGATTCTGGAAGAATGTCATTTCTTCTTGTTAGATAGCGTTAATTTTGCTACCATAGATCCAGTCCTAAAAGAAATGGTATTCGCATGGCCAGCTCATACTGATGCACATCGATTTGCCGTTGTTCTAGGAGGAGGAACTGTATACAATCATTCATACGAAAACAATGCCACATGGGCAACCGATGAAGTTAAATGCTGCTTCCGTTTTTCTGCTGTTCGTGACATTAAAGCTGGTGAAGAAATCTTCACCAACTACAATCGAAGTGGAGGAAACTCGTTTGATTGATAAATATAAAAAAGCGAAAAGCTAAATGGCAAATTCAACATATGCAGATCTTCAAGCCCTCATACAACATGTAAGAGGTAAGAGAGTTCTTCTGCTTACAACTTCTAATAGATGGAGTGGAGATGAAGGAGGAAAACCCAAATCTACTCAAATAGCCGATATGGTAGCGAGAGCTCTGTATGACGATTCAACCGATTCAACACTTTGTAAAGTAATAGATATTCCCTCACTCAATATCTACAATTGCGAAGGTAATGTATCTTCTGGAAAAGGAAATGGTTGTGGTGTTAAAGCCGCCGCTCTTAAAGATCCAGAAAAAAATCCTACTGGCAATCATCGTTGCTGGGCTTCCATCAATAATGCCGATGATGAGTTGTGGAAAGTAAGTAAAGCCATCTTCGAATCTGATGTGGTTTTATTTTTTGTTTCTACTCGATGGGGTCAGGCAAATGCCTACTATCAAAAACTAATCGAGAGACTTACTTGGTTAGATAATCGTCACTCAACTCTAGGAGAAACTAATATTCTAGGTAACATCGAAGCTGGTGGATTTTTCATTGGACACAATTGGTATGTTGATCAGGTAGTACACACTCAAAGAGATGTACTTCAATTCTACGGATTCCAAACTCCGCCTCAACTTTTCTTACATTGGCAATGGACGGATAAAGCTACCGATGAGACTCAGAAAGGTTATGAGCAAGATCCACGTGATTTTGCTGAAGTCTTTAAAACGAATACCTATCCGCTAGAAGAGAACTTCAACCGATGGTTGAGCGAATCCGGTTATGATGCCGGTTCTAGAAAACCTACGCCTGAAGAGATCGAAATGTGTAAATCTCCTGAAGGATTTAATCAGATAAATCATTGCAAAGCTCTTGGACTTATTCCTCGTGAAGATGGAACCAAGACCAAAAGTAAAAAATATGGCGGTGATGCATAATGAAGACAATTCTACATTTTGATGAATGGATAGTAGAGTCTTTGTTTGCTGATGCAGATGAAGGAGCTACTAAAGGAATTGGATATGGTACACCAGAAAAGGCCAGAAAGACTTGTGAGATTGCTGATAAAATGAAGAAGACCGATCACGGCAAAGCCATACAAATCGTAACTTCCATGATGAATCGAGCAAAATACTCGAATGGTCAGAATGAAGATATGAGAAAGGCAATTCCCATTTTTCAAAAATGGATAGATGCCAACAAAGAGAAATAACATGACAGATTTTCTAAAATACGAAGATTTTCTACTAGAAAAACATTGGCAGAAAGAGGTTCAATCATCTCATCTTACTGAGATTGAGTATGACTCATCAACTGAAGAGTTAGATGTTACATTTAAGAACGGTGACAAATACAGATATTATGAAGTTCCTAAATCTGTCTTCCGTGAATTTGGTAATGAGAAAACTCTTTTGGGAAAGATTGGTGGAGGCATTGCCAAAGGTGCCAAGAAGTTATTTGGACGAGATATTGAAGAAGGAACCTATGGAAAGAAATTCTGGGAACTCATCCGTCGAGGAAACTACAAATACGAAAAGCTATAATGAGAGAAATTAAACTATATGAGCAATGGCTCACAGAAAACGTCGGTCCAATGGATGGATCTTTATTCGGTACATCCGGAGTAGATTTTGGATTCATCGGTCTACAAGATCCGGGAGACATACCTAATTCTTTTGAACCTCATATGGTTGAGAGCTTTATTATAGATCTACTACAAAGACACAATAATACAGTTCCTGCTCCAGGTACACTTACCGTTGAGTATCTTCAAGATATCGAACAAGTACAAACTACCATGGGTGATAAGAACCGATCGTTCGTTCAAGCAGTCAATAATAACCCTATGGCTTTTCATGTTGAAGATGCCAAGAAAGCTGGTATTGATCTAGACACCAAATGGTTAAGTGAATGCTGGGAATATGCCAGTGGAGTAGCCAATACTGCAAAAGATATCTGGAAGATAAAACGTCCTTTTGAGCTGGACTCAAGAGTAAAATGTCTGGTTCCAACTAAATCCTACTCATTCCCATCGGCTAATGCTGCTGGATCTTTTTATGTAGCGAAGAAAGTTGCAGAGAAATATCCACAATTGAAAGAGTCACAAATGGAAGTGGCTACTCAAATAGCAAATTCAAGAGTTGTTGCCGGTGTTCATCATCCACTTGATATTGCCGTTGGAAAAATGTTAGCCTTAGGCCTTCTATAATGTTTAAGAGATTCCATCAATTCGTTAATGAAAACATTCATATACCTTCTGGTAAATGGATAGACACAGATCTCAAAGGTCAGGATGATGATATGATGCAACTCATATGGACCATGTATGTCGATACCTATTCTAAACAAGGTATGGATTTTTCTGCTGATGATTTTAGAGAGCTGAAATCCAAATATCAGGCAACCTTTCTGAAGGATGTTGATAGCGATCATATCCCTGACGCATTCATTATATACAAACCTACCAAGTACGGAAATAAGATTGCACTCTTGGGAACTAATGATAAGAAGACTGCGAAGCGAGATCTGCTCGAAAAGGTTATCTCTTTGCTGAGAACTCCGGGTTGGTTGTTAGAGGCTTCTCTTAAAATGGAAGAGATACTCGCTAAATCTATTGTTCCTCATATTGAAGATCCGGCTATCATTGCTGATATTGTTGGTAAAGACAAGAAACCGGAAATGATTAAGCACGGATATTATACTCGTCTACTTTCTAAGGCACCCAAGCGTATTACAAAACGCATGTACGGCAAGATCAAGTAATTGAAAAATTGTTAATAACTTTTTTCAAAAAAATTTTTTTATTCCAATAATTTGTTTTATATTTGTAATATCAAATTAAAACATAATTAATGGCAAAGAGAAGAAGTGACCGTAACCATCTCATTTACAAAATTGAAAATCTCTCAACTGGTGATTTCTATATAGGAGTTACAGTCGTAACTGGTAGAGCATACCTTAAATCCCTTCAATCTCGCTGGAAGAGACACATCTACAAAGCAAACGTTCTTCGAGAAGAATGGTTATTTCCCAAAGCAATTCGTGAATATGGCGAATCTCAATTTAAACCCGAGATTCTGGAAATTGTACGTGGTAAATCTACTGCTTTTGGAAGAGAATCTCAACTTATTAACGAAATACGTCCAGTTTATAACACAAGAATGAAATGTTAATAAACTTGGTAAAAATGTTAATAACTTTCCAAAAAAAAAGTAAAAAAAGTTTTTTTATTTACGAAAAAAGTATTATATTTGTATATACAAAATAATTAATTAACTTTAAATCAAAAAATATGAAATATCAATCAAGTATCGAAAAAATTGCTGCAATTCAATCATTAGTCGCTAAAACATTTAACATCGAGTTACCTAAATTACTTTCTCCTTCTCGTACTGGTGAAATTGCATATGTTCGTCAAATCTCAATGTATTTATGTAGATTCAACACAACCGCTTCTCTTAAAATTATTGCATCCGAACATAATCGTAATAACCACGCTACCGTTATTCACGCTTCAGAAGTAATTGGATTCGATTATCGTAAAAACGAAAAAGTTCGCGCTCAAATCATCGATTTAGAAAATCAAATTAAAGCAATTGCATAATTATGAAAGTACACGAAAAAGCAAAACTCTACGATTCACTCATAAAAGATTATGAGGAACTTATCAATGAAATGCGAAAGCATTCAGCATCTATTAAAGAAATTGAAACTCGAGAAGATCTCGTAGAATTAAAGCAAAAAGATACATCAATCTATTATCCAATGTTATCAGGAACTTATCAAGGTTCTAATTATGGACTCGATATTAAAATTGGAATTGCTCAATCTAATCTTGAATGGTATAAACGCATAAAATAAATATGGCAACACTCGTTTGGTTAACTCACTCATTTCGTACAGACTCTAGACTAACATCTAAATTATCCGGTCCTTGTACCTTCGTATATTACTCACCATACTACTTTGCCGGTGATCGAGAAAAACAAATTCTTAAACAATGTTCAAAGGCTAATCTTGAAGCATTTTACGAATCTCTCGATATTATGCGTAAATCTCTTAAGGCAATGGGTCACGAGTTTTACATCTTCAAACAAACCGATCCCATTGAACACATCAACAGTCTAATTGATAAACACGGATTTGATCGAGTTGTGATAGATCTTCCGCTTTTTGGAATGTGGAAAACAACCGATCCAATGGATATCAAAGTTCCTTTTGAACTAATTGATTCTGATCTTGTCGATGATACTTGTTTTAATATGACTGCCAAATCTCGATGGATGTCACACACTCGTAAAATTTCAGAATTCAAACCCAATCAATGGAACTCTGACATTGTGCCAAATCCCATTAGTGAAGCATCGCAAAGTTATCCTCAATACACCAAGAATAACTTGATTATGCCTCACATCATAAAAACTCGTGCATCTGCTATTGCTCCTACATATTGGCAAACTCGAGACTCACATACAGGACAAACTCGTTTATCCACTGCATTTCAAAATGGTACAGTAGACCCTTCAAACACCTTCTATGAAATTGCAAATGCCTTTCAAAAATCTGGTGCAGACTTTACTATAAATGAAGGTCCACATGCTGCAATGCTTCGCCAATTTGCATTTCGTGAAATTACAATAGTTCAAGCTCGTCGTGCAAACCTAACCATGGAAAACTCGCCAATGGAATGGGCTGAACAATTTATCACGGCAACATCTTTACAAAATCTAAAAGGGCGTTCAAATCCAGATAGCACACTAACATTTGAACAAATCAAAACGGCTAGTACTGGCGATCCTTTAGTAGATACAATACTTTCCGAATCATTTCAAGTCGGTGTAATGCCAAATCGTGCTAGAATGTTCTTTGCCGGATGGATGTTTTATAATGCACCAACCGGTCAACAAGCACTAGAATGGTTAATCGATACATTTGATCTTCTTCTTTTAGACGGTCAATGTCCTACCAACTACACTCAATGTACATCCGCTATGAATATGCAATATGGTCGAGTAATGTTGCTTAACCGAGACAGAGTAAAACAATTATTATCTTATGACACAATATGAAGTAACCTTTAAGTACATAACAGAAGATGGAACTAAATCTTCTATGACCATGGTCAGTAATCAATGGTGGGATCGCTGCCATGAACAAAATGAGCGATTCATCAAGAAAAACTTTACCGACAAAGGAATTAAGCTTCACCATTTTGAAATTATAAATACATCATCATATGAAATCCGAGACACCGACTTTTAATCTACCTGAATTCAAATCATCATTTGCAGCCGAGGATAGTCGTGGAATTTTTTCTGCATCTCCTTTAACTCCTGAATGGATTCAAATCAATACATCATACAACAAGAAAGCAGGAACTCTTCGTGGTATGCATTACCAACTGGAACCTCATGCACAAACCAAGCTAGTCAAAGTTGTTCATGGTTCTATATGGGATGTTGTGGTTGATATTCGTCCAGAGTCTCCTACATTCTTAATGGTTTATGATTATGAGATGCAAGCCGGTGAAGAGTTACTCGTACCAAAAGGGTTTGCACATGGATTTGTAACTCTAGAAGATCATACCGTCGTTCAATATCTGATCGATGCACCATATGTTCCTGAAGCTGACCGATCAACCAATTGGCAGGGAATCCGTCGAATGAAATCTATCGTAGAGTCTTTTATTAAAGAGCTTATCATATCGGACAAAGACAAAAATGCCCCGTTCCTTATTGAATCTGACCTGTGATTTTTATCATATAACCTTTATCTAAGGTGATCGAGGAAATAATATAGTTCTTCAGGCAGATAGGGTAATTCAAGGTTACTCCCATCAAACTCATAAATATGTTAATAACTTTCTTCTTCAGGATTTTATTTAACCCTATAAAAGTATTATATTAGTACTATAATTAAAAATCAAAATATGGCAAAGACTAAAAAACAAGCCGTTGAGCTTACTCCGGTTGAAATGGTACATGCTGCTTTCATGGAATATTTCAATGATGGCGAATTGCAAGAGAGATTTGATAATTTCGAAAGGACTCTTAAATCTCTTAAGGATCGATATAATGAGTTGGTTCCCAATTTGAATGATGCTCTTAAAGATCAATCAATTCTTAATCAAATGATTTTGGATTCTGCTAAAATGAGTTTCATCAATACCGATGCAATCAAAAGACTTAAGGTTGTCGAGGCATATCTCGATGAAAACATGAAAATTGCAGATGATCTTAAGAATAAAATGGCATATGAACAAGATCTTATTACCAAGTACAAATCTAATTCTAATGATCGTCTTTTTCAATGGTGGAAAACCATTAAAACGATCGAACCGGCTACAAAACCTTGGTTAGAATGGAAAACTCAATACGACTCTAAAATTTTTTAAAAATGTTAATAACTTTTTGTCAAAAAGTTTTTTTATTCCACTTATTTGTTTTATATTTGTTATAACAAAATAAAATAAATATGCGAACATACAGTTCAAACTCTTACTTCGAAACTCAATCATCCGCTTTAAACGAAGTATTCCAACATGTTCAATCCAAAGGATATTCGGTAAAAGAACCTGATAATCTATGGACTGAACATGTTTCCTATGGAACAACCATACATTATAATCTTCCTCTAATCGTCGAACGAACAGGTAATCCTGCTCGTAAATGGTTGCATATCTCTCTTTATCGCATGGATTCAGGAAGATATGAATTAACTCACTACTTAAATTAATAACTCATGATTCGTAAAAAAGAAGAACAAACCGGACCAATCGTTATAGATCTTACTGGTCCTGATGGTAATGCATTCGCTTTAATTGCATATGCAAATCGTTTCGCTAAACAAATCGAAATGCAACCGAACGAACGAGCACAAATGAATACCGATCTTATGGCCGGTGATTATGAAAATCTCCTTCAAGTATTCGATAAGCACTTCGGTGAATTCGTAATTTTGGAAAGGTAAAAATGTTAATAACTTTTTGATCAAAAATTTTTTTTTTCAAAAAATTTGTTTTATATTTGTAATATCAAATTAATTAATAAATCATATACATGGAATCTATTCAATTAACAAATGCTCAAATCCTCAAAGCTGAAAAACGTCATGAACGTTCGAGATTTGCAGATAAGTATCAGCTAAAAACCCCATACAATGGAACTGAATATTTGTTCCGTGGAATATGGCGTTCCAATCGTGAATTTATAATTTCTCGTGGAACCGAAACTTATTTAGTACCATTTGGAAATTCGAATCCCAATCCAAATAGTGATTCCATCAAATCCGCCGAACCTCGCAAAATTGAATTAGTACAAATCGATGATCTAAATTATGATGATCGTATCTTTCAACCAATGCGAACCGGAACCCCAATCGATTACATGTTTTCAAATGATGGTGGAATCTATCCTGCTACAAATTACATGGTTATTGGTGACCCAGGCATTGGGAAATCTACACAAACTCTTGATTTACTCGCCAAAATCAAAAAGAATGAACCTCATCGCAAAATACTATTCATCTCTGGCGAAATGAATCAAATCGATATGTATGGTTATGTTAAACGTTATCCATCATTCGGTAAAATACCTACTCTCTTCCTTTGCGATTATCTCGATGAAGATCCCAAAGAAGTTATCGAACAAACCTTCAATCAAGGTTGGGATATCATCCTTATCGATTCATTTATCGAAATTCAAGAATCCGTTCAAGCTTCCTCGAATATGACTAGAACTGCAGCAGAAAAATGGTTAATCGATATGATGGTTACTCAAAACAAAGGAAATAACGAAGCAAATCTATTTACTTCAATACTGGCAATTCAACAAGTAACTAAAGGTGGTAACTTCGTTGGTTCCAACAAACTAAAACACAATACAACCGGTATGATCGAATTAAGATATTCATCCGAATTCACCGGTGATCGTTATGCTAAGGTAACTAAAAATCGTCGAGGTTTCAAATACGAAAAAATCTACTTCTCTTTAGAAAATCCTCTCGAGGTAGAATACGATCAAAAACGACTTGAACGAGATGAAGATATTCGTAAACGTTTACAACGTGAAAAAGAAACACTTCTTTCCGAGGAAGATAAATTCAATGCAATCTTCGGTATAACAGTAAAAGAATTATCAGAAACAGAAATTTAATTAATAACACACAAACAAAAAACAAAAAACAATAATTATGCAATCTACAAAAGCAACACCAGTAAGAAAAGATCGAGATCTAATGCGTCAGAAATGTAATGCCAGTCCAGTACTTCTAAAACATTGGGAAAACAATTACTTGCATTATCATCGTAATGTGATTCACGGTTCTTTATTGAAAACTGAAGATCTTGGAATAGAATTCGAATTCAAAGATCGTAAATTCAAAACCATCGGAATGACTTCTATTTGGACAATGATGCTTCAAGAAATTCGCGAACCAGGAAAGGAACCTATCTATTGGGAATGTACCAGACATTTTGTTCAACATTGTTTAGGTCGTAAAATTCAGGAATTCTTCAAAATCAAAGGTAAAGTACATTTACGTCCAGTGGATTACTCTACTGTTCAATTATATCTTCCGCCAATTTCAGTTCTTAAGAAAATGAAAATCGAAAAGGATGAAGATGAAATTAAAGAAACTCAACCTAAATTCGAGATCTTCCAAGAAGATGTGGCAAAAGACGATTACAATAACGAATACGAAGACTAATGAAATACCTATCAATAGATATAGAAACAACTGGATTAGATCCAGATTTTAATCAGATACTTTCGATTGGAGCAATCGTTGAAGATACTGAAAAGAAGCTACCGTTCGATGAGATTCCTAAATTTCATGCTTGTATTTTAGCCGATCAACTAACTGGTTCTCCTTTTGCAATCAACATGAATCGTGATCTGATCGAATCAATGGTACAATATCAAACCGCGAAAGATCAAGATGAAAAGAATGATTTAGTACACATGACCGGCATGCAATTCTTACAACGAGACAATGTGGTCGAGGAATTCTATCATTTTCTTTATGATAATGGTTTTGTTCAATTGGATATTGATTTGAATCGTATGATAAAGATAAAAAATGGAAAGTCTTATCCTACACTAACTTCAAATATGAAACCAGTATCTATCAATGTAGCTGGTAAGAATTTCGGTACATTCGATAAGCTATTCCTTGAACGTCTACCACGTTGGAAACAAGCTATTCGAATCCGTCAACGAATCATCGATCCATCTCTTCTTTTCGCGGATTGGAAATCCGATGATTCAATGCCTTCACTAGACACCTGCAAAATTCGAGCAAAACTCGATGGTGTCGTAACCCATAATGCTATTGAAGATGCATGGGATGTAATTCAATTATTAAGAACTCAATATTAATTTCACCTAAAATAAAACATCATGGAAAATTTAACACAAGGAAAAAACAAATTTCAAACTTTAATAGAACCTGCACGTAAGTTCTTCTTACAATTAGGAAATTATCTATTACTTATCGTTGCAATATCTGCCGGTTTCTTTATCGGAAAATATTACGATGAAGTCTTTACTAAAGATAATAAAGATGAACAAAAATTGGTTATCACCGAATCAAAAAATGTATCGGTGGCTATTTCACAAAACAGTGAATTGATTATACTTGATCGTACTACCGGAAACATCGTAATGTTCCAAGACGAAGTAGGGATAAATATATTCAAGTTATACGCTAACCAAATTGCTGGTTCATCGAAGTAAATTCATTTAATGTTAAACTAAATTTAAGTAATTATGAAGAAGCTAAAATTTTTAACCATTATTGTACTAGGTCTAATCATCGGAGTATTTCACTTAGTGATAGAGAGTAAAACTAATCCAAAAATTGAAGGCATCTCTTTACTTGATTCTGCAAAATCTCTAGGAATACCACGTAATGCAGCCTGCATTCAAATGTTCGAATCAATAGAGAAATGGGCAGCCTTCTATAACATACCCAAAAACTATGCTTATGGAATTGCTTATGAGGAAACTCGATATGGTGGACCTTTTGATTGGAAATACAATTCAAAACGAATTAGTCCAGTCGGTGCAGTTGGTCCCATGCAAATTATGCTTGCAACCGGTAAGGCTATGGACCCTGCCGCAAATCGTAAAAGGTTACTAAACGACATCGATTATAATGTTCAATTATCAATGAAACTCCTTCGTCATTTACATGACAGATATGGAGAATGGACTTTGGTCTTCGGTTGCTACAATACCGGCAGACCTATGGTTAATCAATATGCAAAAAATGTAGCATCACATAAAATAGATTGGTCATTATGAAAACGAAACCCTTTAAAATCACAGTAGATCAACCATCAACAATGGATTGGTTACACTCATTCATTAAAGAATCTACTCAAAATCGAGTAGAAACTCAAGATGATTATTTAATAGTAGAAGCTGAGTCAAAATTAGAAATGACCGTTCAAACTACAGAGAAAGTTGCATTGGCATTATTGCGTAAAAAACTTAATGTGGTAGTGGAATCGTTACCTTCTGCATAACAGAAACGGCCGTCTATTGATGTGGATATATTCGTATTAGGAATCTATTATAGGATAAATTCACATCAACGGCGGTTCTCTTTTTATTAATTCATACATATAATAAATATGAAAACACTTACAATAGGAGATATCCACGGTAGAACAGACTGGAAGAAATTCCTATTCGGCAATAATGATTTGTATCGTGAATGGAGGAGAGCTTCGGATATTAATAAAGTAGATATTGTAAAGAATCTGCTTCCGCTATATGATTATGACAAGGTTATCTTTGTAGGTGATTATGTAGATTCATTCACGGTCGATAATATTGACATGAAGGTAAATCTTCAAGATATCATTCACTTAGCTAGATTTGAACGAGACCGAGTAGTTCTTCTTTTAGGAAATCACGATGTTCAGTACTTTGTACCTAAGGTTTCTGGATGTTCAGGATTTCGTCCCGAAATGATGTGGGACTTTCAAGAACTATTTCAAAGAGACCGAGATCTGTTTCATTTAGCTTTTCAATACAAAGATTGGTTATGGACACATGCCGGAATTAACGAAAGATTCTATGCGGATCATATGGAAAATCAACCGAGACATGGAACTGATGATTGGGCTCATGTACTTAATGATATGATGAGAAGAGAAGAACCTCAAGTTTTTCAAGTGTCTTTATATCGAGGAGGTGCCTCTCTTTACGGTGGACCTTTATGGACTGACAAAAAAGAACTGATCAAAGAACCGATGCCCGGAATGAATCAGATCGTTGGACATACCCCGGTAGATGACATTACTGAAGTTGAAACCTCTAATGCAAGTCTAGTATTCGTTGATACTCTAGAACGAGGATCTAATCGTCCATTCGAGAAAGTTTTTGATTATTAATCAAGAGTGAAAACTTTTTTGCGGTATGCTCATATATATAATATAACAATTTTAAACACGTAACAAATTCAATAATGAAAACACAACTTTTAAATATGGTCTGGAATTTCGCTATAGAGAATACTCTATTAGGGAAGGGCTTTGATGCGATTTATCGTACAAAGAATCCGGTGCTTATTGAAAGTTGATTATCATATATTCATACTTTTTTAAGTGGTCCGGTTCTAAAAAAACCGGACCATTTTTCGTTTGTATAGAATCCTACGGATATAGTTCAATGGTAGAATAGCGGTCTCCAAAACCGTTGATGGAAGTTCGAATCTTTCTATCCGTGCAAGAAAATGTTCTTTGACATATTGGAAGCCAAACAGTACCTTAGCTCAGTTGGTTTAGAGCAATTGTTTTACACGCAATAGGTCGTAGGTTCGAATCCTACAGGTACTACATATGGTCCGTTCGTCTAGCCTGGCCTAGGACACTGCCCTTTCACGGCAAAAACGCGGGTTCGAATCCCGTACGGACTACAAAAACATAGTGGTAATGGAATTAGTTACTTCGTTAAATTAGCTCAGCTGGTCGAGCATTTGTCTTATAAACAAAAGGTCGTTGGTTCAACTCCAACATTTTACATCAAAAACGCTAATCCGACTTTCCCTATGTTTTACTTATTGCGGGTTATGGAAGTGGTCTATCCGCCAGGTCTCATAAGCCAGGAATCATCAGTTCGAATCTGATACCCGCTACAAAGATACAGTGGTAATTGAAAGAGATACTTCGTGAAATGGTTAACACATTTGTCTCATAAACAAACATCGCCGGTTCAATTCCGGCAGTATAAACCTCTTTCAGACTTTCCCTGTTCTTAATGGTCTATTGGTGTAACGGCTAACATACCACCCTGTCACGGTGGTGCTTCGGGTTCGATTCCCGGATAGACCGCAACGATCTCGTAGCTCAGTTGGCTAGAGCACCTCACTTTTAATGAGGGAGTCACAGGTTCGAGTCCTGTCGGGATCACGATTACGAGTCCATTGGTTGGAGGCACCTCTCAAGGTTGAGTTGAATAACTCTTTATTGTAAAGTCGGAATTGGTTCGAATCCAATCGTAATTAAATTGGGTATTAGCTCAGCGGTAGAGCACTCGACTGTTAATCGAGCGGTCCTAGGTTCGAATCCTAGATGCCCAGCAATTTATAAGGGAGTATCGCATAGCGGCAATTGCAGCGGACTGTAAATCCGCCCTCTTTCGAGTTCGTAGGTTCGAGTCCTACTACTCCCACAACAAACAATGGGGCTATGGTATAGATGGCTAACACACTTGCCTTGCACGCAGGAATCCCGAGTTCGAACCTCGGTAGCTCCACAAAAATTGGTACGGTAGCTCAGTTGGTAGAGCACAGGACTGAAAATCCTGGTGTCGGCAGTTCGATCCTGCCCCGTACCACAATAATGCAGATATCGTATAGGGGTTATTACTCCAGACTTCCAATCTGGAGACGCCGGTTCGATTCCGGCTATCTGCTCCAAATAGGCATTTAGCTCAGTTGGTTAGAGCGCTTCCCTGATACGGAAGAGGTCGTAGGTTCGAGTCCTACACTGCCTACTATAACATATAATCAATATGGATAAAATTAAAGTTTGGGCTTATTGCTTGGTTTGGAATGAGGAGAAGTTGTTACCTTATTATCTAAAATACTACACATCATTTTGTGAAAGAGTAATTGTTTATGATAATGAATCAACTGATCGTTCAGTAGAAATATGTTCTCAATTTCCTAATGTGGAAGTAAGAACATATCGTACAAATAATGAGCTAAACGATTTTGAATATCTTCGTATTAAAACTCAATGTGTACATGAAGCTCGTAATCAAGCTGATTTTGTTATCGTTGGTGATTGTGATGAATTTGTTTATCATGAAAATATGTTAGAGTTTTTAGCTGAGGCAAAAGGCAAGTATTCGGTATTCTATCCTGCCGGTTTTGATATGGTAACTGAAAAGTTCCCAACAACCGAAGGATCTATATGCGATGAAGTTAAATTAGGAGTTCCAAATCCTTGGTATTCAAAACCCATGCTGATGGATCCTAATTCTGTATTTGATTTTGCTTGGGTTGAAGGTTGTCATGAACTAGTTGATGGTTCATTACAAGCATTTGGTGACATTTATCATATCGTTAGAGAAGATGAAATACCTAATGAGAAACCTTATAAAGGACATATGTGGCCTAGGTATAAAAAACAATTTGAAGTGCTTGATAGATTCGTGACTCATCCTCTCAAAATGCTACATTGTAAATTTCTTGGACCCGAATATGTTTCAGAAAGACATCGTGCTTATGCTTCAAGACTAAGTGATGAAAACCTGAAAGCAGATCTAGGAGAACATTACATTTCTATGGATATCAAAAATAAATTTACTGAGTTGAATTCTCAAGTTCAATTCGTCATAAAATAAATATAAAAACAAAAATAAACTACGTATGAAACTACTAGACTTTTACGCAACTTGGTGTGGACCTTGCAAAGCAATGATGCCAACTATAGAACGATTACGCGAAAACGGACCGTTTGAAGTTGAGAAAGTAAACGTGGATGATAATCCAGATCTAGCTTCTAAATACAGCATACGTGGAATTCCTACCTTAATTTTTGTAGATGATTCTGGTGAAGTCTTATGGAGAAAATCCGGCTTACATACTGAATCACAAATCCTCGAAGCTTACAGCGAATTAACATCCACTCCCACAAACAACTAATCCCAGCGATATAGTGAAACGGCTATCACGGATCTCTCATAAGGATCAATAGCAAGTTCGATTCTTGCTATCGCTACCAGCACGGTCCTTTAGCTCAGTTGGTTAGAGCAGCGCACTCATAATGCGAAGGTCACAGGTTCGAGCCCTGTATGGACCACCATATAGTCTTATAGTTCAACGGATAGAACACTTGACTACGGATCAAGAGATGAGGGTTCGAATCCTTCTAAGACTACAAATGCCCGGATGGTGAAATAGGTAGACACGCCAGACTTAAAATCTGGTGGACCATAAGGTTCGTGCCGGTTCGATTCCGGCTCCGGGTACCAAACCTAATAAAAAACAAAATGCAATGAATGCTACTTACAAAAGATTAGGTGACCATAGGAAAGTGGACCTAATTCCTTACATCAAAGAGTGTATAGGAGACAGAAATGACGTTAAACTATATGTTGGTACCGATAGCCAAAATATGGGAACTCATACTCAATATGCTACCGTGGTTGTTTTGCATTTTGGAAATTCAGGTGGACATGTTCTTTACTCAAAAGAACGACTGCCAATTGTCAGAGACTCATTCACTCGTCTGTGGAGGGAAGTAGAACTAAGCTTAGGTATCGCTGAACACATGTTAGAAGGAGGACTTCCTCGTGTAGATTACATCGATTTGGATTTTAACCCAGATCCAAAATACAGAAGTAATGCAGTTCTCCGTTCTGCTCTTGGTTATGTTGAATCTATGGGATATTCGGCTAGATGTAAACCTAATGCACCTATGGCTTCATCGGTTGCTGATGCAATTTGTCACTAAAAATGTTAATAAGTTTTTGACAAAAAGTTTTTCTATTCCCAAAATTTTTATTATATTTGTAATATCAAATTAATTATAAACAATATGAAAAGTAAAAGAGTAAACAAAAACGAAATCTTAAAGATTGCCGAAGAAATGACCGCTGCTAATTTTTTATTAGAATTCAATGATTTAGTAACAATCGAAGATATTGATAATTTATTGGATGCAAATGAAGGTTTTACTAATGTTTCTATTGAGGTAAAAGATGATAGAAAAAACGAAACAATCTTTATTCTATTTTGCGATGGTAAATTCGATTCTTATTCATACTAAAATTAAAAACGTGAAAAACTTTGTAAAAAACAATTGGCCAATCTTTATCGTAATTCTTTGGTTTGCTGCAATCGGTTATATCGCATATCTTTTTGAATAATGGAATTAACAAAAGACATACTAATTAGATATGAAGAGGAAGGATGGATTCATTCACAATCTCATCCTACTCTTCCTCTGAGAATTCTTAATTATACTCAAAAAACTCAGTATGAATCTCATTGGGATGAAGTAACTCTTAATTGTCGAGGACTTATCATCGATTCTGATTATAAAGTAATTGTTCAACCATTTGGTAAATTCTTCAATTATGAAGAGATTGAAAACAAAGGACAAATTCCTTTGAATGGTGATTATGTTTATGTTCAAGATAAAATGGATGGCTCATTTGGTATTTTGTTTTGTTATGAATCTGAATGGGTAATGGCTACTCGTGGTTCTTTCACTTCGGATCAAGCAATCAGAGGTTTAGAAATTGCAAAACGACTTTTTAACTTAGATGCTTGGGAAAAATCAATTGCATATGCATGTGAAATCATTTATCCAGAAAATCGAATTGTAGTTGATTATGGTACAGAAGAGAAACTTGTTTTTCTGAGTGCATTTTACAATCGTTCTTATAATTGGAATGAAGGTGAAAACGAATTACATTGGACTACTGCAAAATCTTTCTTCAATGTAAATGGAATTCCTTATAAGTACATCGTTCACACCGAACAACATTTTACTTTTGGAACCTCTCTTTACCGAGCGTTGAAATCGATGAATCAACATAATTCTGAAGGTTTTATTCTTCGTTTCTTTCCTTCTAATTTTAGAATGAAAATCAAATTTGAAGATTATATTAGACTTCATAGAATAATCACTAACATCTCATCGTATGATATTTGGGAAAACCTAATGAATGAAGGTTCAATGTCCGAAGAAACTCTTAAAGAAGTTCCTGATGAATTTTATTCATGGGTTCGTAAAACGGAAAGAAATCTATTGGTTGAATATGCCAAATTAGAAGAGGAATATCTAGACCATTTTGATTCAATCAAAAGGTTAGGAACTCGAAAGTTATTTGCTCAATTTGCCAAGAACTTTAAATATCCTGGAATTTTGTTCAATATGCTAGATGATAAAGATTATTCTAAAGGGATTTGGTTAACAATCAAACCAAAATATGAAAGGCCGTTTAGTGATACTGAATCATAGAGAAAGAACATCATATAATATTAAACTAATAATGTAAAAATGAAAAATTTATACGATAGAGTAGTAATTGAATTTCAGAAAAACGATCAATCAGTAGTTTCTGCTGCATTGTCTGATACTGACCTGGATCTTTTACAAAATATGCATGGACAAGAAAAACATGTAATCATTTCAATGGTATTTCAGGAAATGGAAGAATCTCTTAAAGAAAGAATTTCAAATCCTGTTCCAACTCCTGAAATCGAGAAATAGTGTCTCGGTACGCTCTGACGAAAGTTAACGACGAGGTCTCGGTAGGCAGAACGCGTCTGATCCTACCCAACATGCCCTTATGGTGGAATTGGTAGACATGCTAGACTTAGGATCTAGTGCTTAGGCGTGTAGGTTCGAGTCCTACTAAGGGTACAAAACGGTAATCAACAAATAAAGTTGTGAGTTACTTTAAAATAGCCAATTATAAGCCAACATAAAGCAGTTGGGTACGAATGAGTCTAATTAACTCTAGTACATTGCATCAATTGTGATAAAGTAACAAATATCCCTCTGCGTTAGATCCGTTTTAATAAATTGCGATATTGGTGTAAGGTCGTTCTCATGAGACGATTTGGTAGATATACCCCTGAGAGGTTCGATTCCTCTAATCGCAACAAATTGCGGGATAGAGCAGTGGTAGCTCGGAGGGCTCATAACCCTTAGGTCGCAGGTTCGAATCCTGCTCCCGCTACTAAAGATGTAGCTCAGTGACAATAATGAGAGCAATCCTCAGTACTTCGCATAGCAAGGAACCTGGACGTGACGGTAGGTTGGATTCCTCCCATCTTTTATTTTGGCTAACCTTAAATATGTCCCTGGCCAGGAATCGTAGACACGAGATGCCTCTCATCCGATGCACACTAGCTCGTCTGGATCGTAAGCCAGCAAAGTTTTTGCCGAGTTTTCTTAATGGTAGTATCATCTAAATAAACTCGGTTTTTTTTATTATGAAGAAGATTTTAATTAACTATGCAGCAAAAGGCACTAACGGTGCTACCAATTCTCCTAATGATGGATATTTCCAATCACAAAAGAAGAATACTGAAACCGGATTAGAGCTTGGCGGTTTTGATGTTTGTAATAATTACAATTCACATTCATTACCATCTGACTTTTTTGAAAAACATAAAAGACATTTTCAATACACTAGAGGTGCCGGATATTGGATTTGGAAACCTTATATCGTGATAGATGCTCTTTCTAAAATGAAAGATGGAGATTTCCTAATGTATTCAGATTCAGGCTGTTATTTCATTGATAAGATAGATCCAGTAATAGATCTAATAGATTCATCGAAAACTGGAGTTGCTGCATGTGACATGCCACACATTGAGAAGTACTGGACTAAACGAGATTGTTTCACTCAAATGAATTGTGATACACCAGAATTCACTGATAGTAAACAAATATCATCTTCGTTTTTCTTTTGTCGTAAATCAGAGTTTGCAGTTCATATAGCAAATGAATGGTACCGATGGATGTCTCACTTTAATTTGGTTACTGATGAATTCGTTGAACCTTCAAAGTTC